>JAABUS010000321.1_pt1 | contig 122758 bp, 16 predicted proteins | sample 5560161 | NCBI WGS metagenome assembly JAABUS01 (sample SAMN10711885, study PRJNA513376) | rock metagenome | isolation source: Antarctica rocks | place: Antarctica: Victoria Land, Trio Nunatak nord | collected 2016-01-04
GAAAAGTCGATTTAATTTCTAATATTGAAATCGACAATTCAAATCAATTTCTAGAGTTGAAATCGAAATTTAACTCGAAAAAATTGATTCGAATTGTTAATACTACTATTTTTAGTAAATTTTATTATTTTTAGTAATAATTAATTAATAATTTAATAGAAATAATTAATCTATTTAATTTAATTAATAAATATAGTAGATTGTTTTTATATTATATATTACTATTGTATGTTATCTACAAAATAATTAAAAATCTAAATTTAAATTTATTTTTTACTATTTTTAGTATTCTTGGCGTTCTTGGCAATTTAATTCGATTTCTAATGTTAAAATCGAGAATCGAGTTAAATCGAATCGAATTTTAAGTCGATTTCTAATGTTGAAATCGACAAATCGAATCGATTCCAAAAGTTGGAACCGAAACTCGACCTAATAGTTAATTTAGTTGTAGAACAAATTTTTGTAATTTTTTGTATTTGTAATTAAAATTTTGTACAATAGTAATATCTATTAGTTAATAACATTTTAATCTAAAATATTGTATCTAAATTTTAATATAGAATACTTATTATTACTATTATCTTTGTCTATAAATAGATACTTTTTAACAGTTGTTAAATACGTATTTTTTGTTTTTATTTTATATATAACTCTAGCTATTGCTTGTTAAGATTAAATATACTTTTCTATATATTGTTTAAATATTAATTAAAAGCAATCGAATTTTATTTAGTTTTTTATTTAGTTTATATTTTTAAAGTTTAAAGTTGTAGCAAAAGTATTTGTATTTTGCTATTTTAATTTTTTACTAATTATATCGAAACAACTTATAGAATTCGATATTGCAACAATTGACTATTAAAGATTTCAACTTGGAAAATTTAAATATAGAAAAATATTGTAAATTGTATAAGTCTAAGAAAGTAATTTAAGCAATAAAATATATTAATAGATTGATTTCTAAAAAAATCGACACAAATTCTATATTAAAGATTATTGTAAAAATCTACAACAATAGTTTGTTGCAAGAGTTTTCGACAAGAGTTTGTTGCAATATTCTAATATAGTTTTTTGCAATTAATATTTTTTAATTTAAAGAAGTAAAATAGAGAATTCTGCAAAAATAAAGACAAAAAATAATATAATATTCAGAGTTGTATATAAAATAATAGTAGAAAATAAGTAAATCTAAAAGCTCTATCTTCGACGCGTTCTTTTTCGACAATTAGTAGATTGGTAGATCAGAATAGTTTTATAATTGCTATTAGATATCAATCAAAAGATTTGTATATTAAAAAAGCTATAATTGCAAAAATAAGTAATAGATAGCTAGAAGAACAAATAATAGAGATAAAATAGAAGATATAAGAATATAAAAGAAGATAAATAATTATTATATATGTTTACTACTTAGCGCAATCGACAATATACTTAATAAACAATAGATTTACTAAATACTAGTAATAAATTAATAATTTAATATAACTATTACTTTTACTTCTATAAATTAATCTATAATTACTTTGCTTGCAAGATAGATATTATATCTTAACAATTGCAATTACAATATATGTAGTATAGTATTAATATAAATATATAAATATAAAGATAGCTACAAATTATTTAACTTTTTGCTTTTGCTTTTTTAGCAATAGTTTATTCAAAATATATTAGCGTTTTAACTTTGCAAATGTTTTATTCTTTTTTAAAAGTTCTTTGTCTTATTTTTCTTCTAATCATATTTTTGTCAATTATAGCAATAGCAAGAAGTTAAAGAAATGCTCTTAAATAGATAGTATTTTAGAGCTAAAAAATATTCTGAAATTGCTGCAAAAAAATTATCTACTATTAAACAATTGTCTAATTTTTGTTTGCAAATTAATACTACTATTAACAAGCTTAACTTTATATTTTATTAATTTTATTCTATAATAGAAAACTTTTTTTGCAATTCTTTTAATAGTATATTTTTTGCTTGCAATTAACAACAAAAGAGATTAATACTAAATTTTAACAATTTTAAGAAAAAGTTATTTGTACTATCTATTAAGTTTAAATTTTTGTTAGTAAAAGAATTATTTGTTTATTAATCTATATATATATTAAAAGTAACTATAGAAAAAGAAAACAAAAGCTCTATTTGCAAAATCTTTTTTAAAAACTATTATCGAGAAAAAATCAATTATATTAAGAAAGTCTACAAAGAAAATAAAATCTATATTAGTATTTAAAATTCTTTTGCAATTGCGTTAAAATTTTTAAAAGAGTTTAATTAATAACAATAACAAAAATATTCTAAAAAAACAAATAACAACAATAGAAATAGAATTTATAATAGTTTTATAAAACTAATTATATCTTTTGTAGACTCTAGATTCAATTTATTTATTAATAAAAATATTAGTATAAAGACGCAATATAGTAACAAAACAATAAATCTCAAACTTAAAAAGCAAAAATAGCAAATTAAGATAAGTTAACAATTTATACAAAATAGTGGATTTTTAACTATACTAATATTGCAAAATTAATTTTAGCAAAAATTAATAGCAAATTAAAGTTAATTATAGTTTAGATTTAAAAAATCTTAGACTTAATTATAGTACAATTAGAAATTAAAAAATTTAAAAATCTTTTGTAGCAGAAACTCAAACAGTCTCGATATTAAAATTATTAAAAAAATTAAAATTATATAAATTAATTAGTTACTAAAATTATTTAAAAGATTGTATTTAAAAAGCAACTATTAGTTTTAATATTTAAACTAGTAGTATCTAATAGTTGTCTATTGTTTACCAATAACTAATTTTATAAAGTTGCAACAAGAGTTTTTATTGTAGTTAAGATCAATATCTTCGACAAATTGTTAACAATAGTTCGATATTACTATCTAACTTATCTATTTAATAAAATTCTTAAGAAGTCGATTCGATTAGTCTTTTCTAAAATAAAACTTAATTATTTTACTTTTAAAATAGAAGTGCAGAAAATTAAAGAGTATTTTAAAAAATAAAAAATCGATATATTAAAATATATTAAAGTTTTTTTTATTTGCTAAATTAAGAATACAAAATCGAATATTAATAAATACAAAACTAGTCTAGATATTTATAGAAATATTAAGAGAAAAAAATCAAAATTTTTTTGCAATAAATAGTTAAAAAATATTATTTTACTTTGCTCTAAGAGCATTTAATTTCGACAATATTAATAAAAAGAATATACAATTTATTAAATATAGATATTGTTTTTTGTATTTTTTGTCAAAATTTTTTGCAATTCTCTTAACTTATAATAAGTCGATATTAATAGTTATTTTGATATTTTATAATTTTATAGCTAATTAGTAGTTTACAGACGTTTTTCTTCAAATTATAATTTTTCAAAAATTGAATAAATTTTATATAAAAAATATTTTCGATTTACAATTTCGCAAATATATACAAGCTTTTTTATTAAATATCTATAATATTTATTATTTAAAAACTAACTTTAAAAGTTAAATAATAGATTTCTATTTTAAACAAAATATATTTTTCTTAATATATAGACAGTTTTCGAAAATCGATCTTAATTAGAATTTCGATTTCTCTATAAATAAAAATAGTATTTTGTTTAAAAATAACAACAATTGCTATAATAATAATTAATTGCAATCGAACAATATAGCAAACTAGAATATCTCTAACAATAATTTATATTACAAAAAAATCGACAACAAAGAGAAGAAATAGAAAAATAATATAATAATATAATATAATAATACTTTGTTAACAAAAAACTATAATATTTCGACGTATAATATTTATAACAACAAGTTGTTACTTTTATTTCTTTTTTTTATATTTGCAGTTGTCTATAAATTAACTAGTAAATTTCTTATATATAGATATCTTTTTGCTATATATTAGTTGTCAAAAACTTTCAATATATTATAGATAGAATCTTATCTATTGTAGTTATTAACAAGCAATTTATTCTACAACTATATTCGATATTTGTATTTAAATAATAGAGAGTCTCTTGTAAAAAATAAATAAGATCGAGATTAACTTTTAATATTTTTACAATTACTTAAAGACTTATATTTATTGTTCGATATTTTCTTTATTAATATTATCGAAATAGAATTGTTTATTACTGTCTAATTTAATTTTATTTAAAATAATTTCGAGTACTTGCGTCTCTCTATCTTTAACAAAATAAATTGTTAATAATTTTTATATTTTTGCAATAAAAGACTTACGCAAATGCAAATTTAATTACAATATATTTAATTTTAAAACTAGAGAAAATGCGCTAGAAATTATTAATACAAAATTTTAAAGTTGTTGTAATTTTGTTAATATATTTATTGCTATTATTTTTACTTCGATTTCTTTTCTTTCACTTTTGTAAGTATTTGTGCGATTGTACAAATTTTTTAGAAGATTCTTTATTAATTGTCGAGATTACTACAATACAATTACAAACAATTATTTCGAAAATATTAAGAACAAGTTTAGATATCGAAATAGACAAAAATTAAGAATAAAATTGCAAAATACAATAGACTTAAAATTGTAAAAACTGTTCTAGTAGATAAGAAATAATTTGTTAAAAAGATCTATTGCTAATTTATTATTATTGTTAATCTACAGTAAAGCAATATTAACGCTAGTAACTATTATCTGTTAATATTACAAATTATTCAATTTTTTTATTTCTACTTATTTGATATAGCTAATTACTTCTTAATTAAAAAACTAATTATTGTTGCTTCTTTACTAATATTACTATTAATATATTTAAAGTGCTTGTTCTTCTTGTCTCTCGATTTGCTTTTTTTTCGATCTTTATTTTAAAGTGCGCTTGTCTAATATTGCTCTTAATTTCGAATACTCTCTTTGTTAATATTTTCTTTGCCAATATCTTCTTCGCCAATATCTTCTCTGCTAATATCTTTTTTGTTGATATCTTTTTTGTTAATATTTTACTCGCAATCTTCTTCTCTAATTCTCTTAATACGTTTGTAGACTGATCGTTTTTCGGTTTTCGGTTCCAACTTTTGGAATCGACCCGAAACGTCAAGGAACCGAATTACTATATATAGTATATTCGATTCCAACTTTTGGAACCGACCCAACTCTTGACGCCAAGAATTTAGGTTTCGGTTCCAAAAACGATTAGTCTATACGTTTGTTAATACTTGTTAAGATAGATTGCAAGAAACTTTTAAAATATATTGCAATAGTTTTCTCTCTATTTTTTTTTCGACAAAAACATTTATATAGAGAACAAGTTCAATATAAGCAACTATATACTTTTTAAGTATTGTTAATTGTTAAAGTTATATTTTGTCTCAATTTATCGAATTAATATAGAAACAAATATTAGCAATAGTATTAATACAAAGCTAAACTATACAAGACAATCTTTATTATATTATACAATTGTTGTTTACAAATAACAACAATAATAGAAAGAAATTATTATTAAAAAAAACAATTTAAGATAAAGACGCAAAAGATAATGCTATTACGCTACTACTTCCTAAGAGATCTTAGAGATATTAAAGAGTGTTGTACTATTGAAGAGATTTATAGACGTCTTTAGACAATGCAAGCAATCATTTGATAACAAAAGTTACAACTAAATGTAGCGATAACAATAAGTAAAAATTTATCTTAAGTTAAACACAATTTATAAGAGAGTCGTGTTTAGGAAATCTATATACTAAAGAAGATTCTTCTTGTTCGTTATGTTCGCTATCGAGCATGTCGAACTTTGTTCGCTTTGCTCGTTGTCAAGCATGTCGAACTCGCTCATTAGCGTATCGAGCAATGTTCGCTTGTCAAGTCGTCGAACATGCAAGTAATCGTATTATATGCTATAGATTACTTTGTAAAGTATATATTAACTATAACGAGCTAAAGTCGTAACACTATTCTTCTTCTTTAAATTTTTTTGTCTTAAAAAGCGAATGCTTACATGTCATGTCTTTTTACTAAAATCGTATTTGTCTTGCTTTCAAAATAAATCGTTACGAAACACTTGTTAATTTTGCTTGTAAACGTTGTTGCTATATTAATAAGTCTTACATTGTCATGAAAGATTCGTCATTTTATTTAAAGTGTTTAAAATGTGTTTGTGCGAACAAATCGTATGTAAATATGTCGTGAACTTCTTTGAATCGTACTAGAGAAAATCTATTCTTTAAAGTGACAAAGAATGAGATCGTATTAATAATCGTAATTACGCAATTACTTCGTAATAAAAAAATGCTAAAGAAAGTCGATGCAAAGACGAAGCGAAAGACACAATGTCTATTATTTAATATAAAGAAGTCAAATGTTACTAAGTCGTCAAACTATTTTATTGCGAATGCTTTAATTGAGACATCTTTTATCATTTAGTCTTCTCTTGCTATGCTAAATGATCTTTCGAACGTTAATAAAATTTCTAGATAAGAACATAACAATCGTCGAGATTACTAGTTGATTCTTACGTATTTTTCATCGTAGAATACTCTTTTTACTTCACAAGATATTGCTAATCTTGCTATTCTAGAATTCTCTTAACCTTAAATCGATTTTCTTTCTATAATTTATAATGAAATGTTTTCTATATAGACGTATTTGGGTCGACTAATTCTAACAATGATACATGAAATACTAGAAATACTTTGACGTTCTTAGATAAGTCGAGTTCGTAGTTAACTAATCTCTTAGCTTTCTTAATAAGAAACGATTCGACTTTAACATAATTTAATTTCTTGCTTAACTTCCTTGTTCTAAGATTTTTTGTAAAAAGATATATTTTATTTCTCTCTTTTAGCTAAGATGTCGTTTTTCGTTTCTTATTTTAATACTTGATTAATTTTTCTTGCATTTTTAAGATGTTGTTATGTATCTTCTTTAATGTCGCTATTCTTTTAATAACTAATTGCGCAAACAAATGCGTACGTTCTTTCTTAAAGAGGTTTGATTCCTTGCTATAATTGGCGAAAAATAAAGTTATTTTAGTGATATTCGAAATCTTTGTATTAAGTGTCAATTGTATTATAAATAGAAGTAATATTCAATTGTTGTAAGTATTGTTGATGTAATGTCTCAAATATTGTTTAAGACTTTAATTCGTTCTTTCTATTTAGTTATTCGTAATCAAATGATAGGCAATGAACATTCGAAGTCTCGTATTTAACATTAAGAGAAGCGTCTTTTAATAGTTAGACGTGAAGAGCTTGTCTTTATTATTAGTTAATCTCTTAAGTATATCATGATATTATATAAGTTAATTTAATATAATGTATTCTAGTTGTTTTGCGATGAACTTCTCTTTGCATGCGATAATATATAAGTACTTAATAAGCTTATTAATCATTACTAGTATCGAATTATATTTGTCTTCAATTGCTAAGTTCGTCGATTTCGACAAGTTAATAATAAAGTTTATCGTAACTTTATCTTATAACGATTTAAGTAATTCCTAATATTGGATTTCGTCATAGTTCGCATGTGTATTATGTTTGTTCTATTAATAACTAAGACATCGTTTAATATATATCTTGACAACTTGTCTTATCTATAAGAACTAACAATGCTAGCGTAAAAGCTAAAGAGTTTTAGTTACTCTTAAATGTCTTTGCAATAATTCGTCATAATGCTCTTTTATACATTCGTCGATTTTGTCGATAAATATCTAGAGTTTTTCTTTCTTTATTAGAAATTCTTTTGTATCGTCTTGAAGTATTCGTAATGTAGCATTTAACTCGTGTTTGTTTATTAATAGTAATTTATTTTAATTGATCTTAAGTATGTTGTAATTAAACGATTCTTTCGTTTTTATATGATCACTTCTTTTGTTAAGTGCGTTTGCTTTATTATTATTTTTGTCTAAGATATACTATATTTTAAACTTGTATTGTTTAAGTCTTTCTAATTATCGCATTTGTCTTCTATTAAGCTATTTAATAATAATAAAATGCACAAGATTCTTGTGATCTATAAGAATCGTAAGTTCGAATGATTTTTTCGTGTATACTTTTTATGATTTTAAGAAGACTATTATAGCGAGTAGTTTTTTATCGTGAATATTATAGTTCTATTTAGCTAACGAGAGTTTTCTCGAAAGATATATTACTAAATGTTATATGCCTTTATGTCTCTAGTTAAAGCATGCATCGATAACTAGATCTAATGCGTCGATTTTAATTTTATTTAACAATCGCAAATCGTATATCTTTAATATTAACTTTTTTAAGCATTTTAACTTAAGATTCTAAAATGATTTCTCTTTTGCGAGTCCCTATAATTATGGCGTATTTTTTTTCGTAAAATTCATTAATGATATTGCGTTCGCTAAGTAGTTTTTAATAAACTTCTTGTTGTAATTTATGAAATCTAAAAAGAATTATACTTTTTTAACATTTGTTAATGATTTTTATTCTTTAATTGTTCGTAGTTTCTTAAAATTCATGCGTACTTCATGTCGTTCAACGACAAATTCGAGAAAGTTAATTTTTTTTTAATAAAATTCGCATTTCTTTGACTTAAGATGTAAGTTTTTTATGTTTAAACATTTCAATACTTTGGAGACATAACTAACATGTTCTTTCAAGATTTTCGAATAAATTATGATGTCGTTCAAGTATGCTATAACAAATCGATTCAAATATTGTCGTAGTACATCATTGATCATTTTTTAACACGTTGTTGGGACGTTCGTAAGCTCGAACGACATTATCGTGTATTTATATAATTTATATCGTGTGCGAAAAGCTATCTTTCACTCTTTCTTTGTCTTTATTTTAATCTAGTTGTACGCTTCTTGTAAGTCTAGTTTAATAAAGTACTTTGCTTCAAATAGTCGATTCTAAAGCTCGTTAATATTAGATAATGAATATTAATTCTTAATCATAATATTATTTAGCTTTTAATAATTGACACATAAACGAAAAGTTTCATTCTTTTTTGATACAAAGAGGATCGAGTATTTTGTCTATAATTAGGATTTTTTAATAAATTCTTTTTTTTCGTTTTCTATTAAGTATTCGCGAAGTACTTTGAGCTTTTTCTTGAATAAAGTATATATAAGTTCAAACGTGAACTATTTGCTTAATTCAAGTCTAATTTCGTAATCTCACAATTAATATTTAGGGAAAGTTTTTATCGTTTTCTCTTTTTAGAACAAATGCTCTCAATTGTTGTATATTCGTAATACGTATTTTAGCGATTTTTTCGTTGTATTAGATAGTCTAAGATTTCTAGAAAATTCGTAATTTTCTTCATTTATTTTAACTTTGTAATTTAACTAATTTTTGTTAATGTTTATTAAGTCGAACTTTGTTAGATCGTTCTTTTGCGAAAATGCAAGTTCGTTGCTTGCGATCAATTTTCGACTTAATCTTTTATCTATTATTGAACGCTATTAATGCGTAGATTGGATGTGAATTACGTGATCACATTGCGCAAATCTAAATATTCGTGTATTTTAGTTAACTTCTAAATTGTGTTGCTTCAATCAAGGCATTTTTAAAACGATATCGTGAATAATTATTCTCACTATATTAAAGATTAGTTTCTCGTGATGTTGCTAAATAGCTACTAGTAGTGATTTCGTTTCTTTATTCACTTTTTCATTCTTGTTAAGTAATAAGTTTTCATCTACAACTACTAGGTTGTATGCGTTAAACTTCTTTTGAGTAAAGTATTCTTCTCTCTTAACAAGAGCTCTAGTTATAAAATTATCTATCGCACTAGAATCGATCATTGCGATGAGTCGATAATCATTGATCTTAATTAATGTGATAAAACATTGTGCGTGTGCTATTAAGTTTAGTTGCTATTGTTGGGCTAACATATTGCATTCCTCTAATATGCTCTTTACTAAGAAATTTGAACTTTTTTTTATTTTTGTGTTGTGACTTCTATTTTGAACGCTTGCTTGCGCTAAGCTTCTTTCTTATGCTAAATTAATAACTTTAACTTTCTAGGAAATTAGTTAACTTCTTCTTTGTTTTCTAGATGAGTCTAGCATGAGTCGTTATAGCATTTTGTTCAACTAAATGTCGCGTGTTTCTTTGCTTTCTTTATCTTTTTTTAGAATAAACTTACATTGCTTAGTTGTCGTTCGATTTCATTGAAAATATCTCTTTCTATAGTGGCGTCGCTTTTTAGCGCTTTCTCGCATTTATCTACGATCTAATTTATTTGTTGTTTCTTCGATGAACTAATTAAAGTTTCAAGGTGTTTCGTGATGTCGTCTAGACATTCGTGAAAGTTTTTTTAGTTATATTCGTTATCTAAGTTTGTTGCTAAATAAAAGTATAACGTTCTTAATCGTTTCGCTCTTATAGTCTCATTAAGTATTTGATTAACTTCTTGCGTAAATGCGAATGTCTTATTTAATAATGTTTTATCTAGAACTTTCTATAACTAATCTAGGTTTTCTATTAGATAGTAGTCGTCGTTCGATTCAATCTTAAGAGTGTTCGCCTCTATGTCGATTTGCTTTCTAATGTCGTTCTAGCTATTAAGTATCTCTCTTAACATAGCATTGATCTATCGACGATTCATTAAGTTTCGTGATCGACAATCTCTTGCGAAGTGACTTAATTTGTCACATGAATAGCACGTTTTCTAGAATTTATTATCTTGCTTTTCTCTAAAGTTCTTTTCTTTACATTGCTAAGTAAAATCTAATTTTATAAATATAGATTCACGATAATCGAGATTACTATACTTCTAATTAAAACGAGATTCTCTCTACTAATATTTGATCGTTAGTTCAAATAAGATTCTTGCTCTTTCTTAAGATTAATTGTATCTTTTTTTCATAGCTCTTTTATATAGTTTGTCGTCGAAATTAATAATTACTTCGATAAGATTAAACATGTCGCTAAGAGTTTTTTCATTACGCATAATTTCGTTCTTTAGATTGTTTTTAAGATCTCGTCGAAACATTGTTATAAATGCGACATCATTTCATTCGATTAAATTAATATACTTTTGAAATCTAGCTACGTAGTCTATTGCAAAGATTCGTTGAATTAAATGCTAAATCACTCTTTTTACGATTTGTTTTTTGTTAAATGTTTTAGAAATTCTTCGAAGTTCTCTCTTAAAGTTGTCGAAGTTCGTGAACATCGCACGAGAGTTTTCGTCATAATTTTTCAAGTACTTTCGTAAGTTTAACTTGAGTCAATGTTAAACTCTTTCTTTAAGAAATGTTGATGCGAAAATCGTCTTCTAATTCACTAGAACAAGATAGAAGATAAAATAGATATTTACTTGCATAAGCTAGTTCTTTAGGCCAATACGATCTTCATAATAGATATTAGATTTATTAATTCTAATCTTGTCGTCTCTCATAATCGATAATTGGCGTAATGTTAATAAGCTAGTGCTCGAGATAGAAACGCGTTGACCTAATATAGACATTCTTAGAATGTTCAAAGTGTTACGTTGCTATTTTCTAAGAAATCTTAAAGATATTAGAAAGTGTTATATTGTTAAAAAGATTTGTAGACATCTTTAGACAATGTAAGCAATCATTTGATAACAAAGATTGCAACTAGATGTAACGATAATAATAAATAAGAACTTATCTTAAGTTAAACACGATTTATAAGGAAGTCGTATCTAGGAAATCTATATATTAAAGAAGATTCTTCTTGTTCGTTATGCTCGTTGTCGAACATGTCGAACTTTGTTCGCTCTACTCGCTATCGAACATATCGAATTCGCTCACTAGCGTGTCGAGCAATGCTCGCCTATTAAGTCGTCGAGCATGCAGATAATCGTGCTATATGCTATAGACTACTCTGTAGAGTATATACTAGTTATAACGAACTAGGGTCGTAACAAACGCAAGCAATATCTTATTTAATAGCAAATATCTTAAATCGAAGTTGTTTATCTTATTGCGTTAACACTAATATAAGATTAAAAGAAAAAAAGATATTGCAATAATATAACAAATAAGTCTATATATATAACTAATCTTTTATAGTAAATATTTGTTTTAACTTTGTAGAAAAAATATATCTTTTGCAAATTTAACTAAAATAGACAAAAACAAACAAAAACAAACAAAATTATAATTAAATTATAACATTTAATTTATATTTAATAGTAAAGAAATTCTTGTACTTATTTGTTAAAATTAAAATAACAAATTAATTTGAACTCTTTAGTTGCGCGCTTAGTTACAAGCTCGTTCAAAATTATTCTTGCTTTTGTTAAACAATAATAATTAATTATTTGAATTAAATCGAAAGTATAATTTAAAACTTCTTGTATATTTTTATATTTAACAAATATCTTTATTTTTAAATTGCAAAAAAGATTAATTTATATTTTATATTTTGCAAAATATTGTATTTGATAATTGTTATTATATTTAAAAAACAATTGTTGTATAATTAAAAGCAACAACAAATTTTAATCAAAAAAAAGTATTTAACAATTGCTATATTATAGCTTTTTTTAAAAAAAGTTAAGAATTGTTGTTAATTACAAAGAAAAACAAATACAATATATTAAGATTTACTTTTTAAGCTACAATTTATTCGACAAACTTTAAACAAAATTAATTGACAAAATAAAAAACAAATTTATTTTGTTAGATTTATTGCTATATATAATTTGAATTAAAGTATTAAACTAGATTAATTAAAGAATTTTTTATAGCAATTAAAATATTTTGTCAAATACAATAGTTTAGATCTTTGTAATATCTAAAAGATAAGTTTAATTTTAAATATATTAAAATTGTTGCTAATTTTGTTTCTCTAATATTTAGAACTCTTTATATCGAAGTTTTTTATTTACTTTATATTGTCGAAACAATTCGATTCGAAAATTTTATTAAAGTCTAAAAATATTTTAGACAATTTTATTACAAAAACTACAATTTCGAAAACAAAAAAAAAATTCTATATAATTCTAATTTTAAATATAATCTTATTAATAATTATATCTATTTTAGTTATTATAATTTTTTCGATAATCGAGTTTTTTTAAAATCAAATAACTAAAAAAATATTAATAAAAAACTAAAAAAATCAAGATTATCTCTTTTTTTGTCTAGATTTTTTGACAAGATATTTAATATATTTGTGCAAATTAATTCGCAAGTCTTAAACAAAAACACTATAATAAATAATATTTTCTTAGTAATTTAGAATATTGTTTGCATATTATTTGCAAAAAATCTTGTATTTAACAATTTTAAGTTTTTTATTCATAGCAACTTAATTAATACTAAATTCGACTTCTATAATAAAGCATATTCTGCACAAATAGATCTACAAATTTGCAAAAAATTAGAATTATATATTATATCGATTATACAAGAATAGACTCTAGTATTGTCTAACATTTTTTTAAAGACAAAAAATTTCGATAGAAATATAGTTATAATTAAACAACAAGCTTGTTTCGATAATATATTAAATATTTGTAATATTTATAAGTTTTAATTGTTTAAAACAGATTATACTTTAATATATAATAACAATATCTATATTATTATCTTAATTTATTACAATATTTAGCTAAAGATATATATAATTTATTCTACTTAATTAATCGATTATAAAAAATTATTCGAATTCTATATAATTTAATTTAATAATTAATTCTTAATTAATTCTTATAAACAATTTCGATAAAAAGCAAATATATTTAGAAATACAAAAAATTATACAAAATTACAACAAAACAAATTGATAGCAATTGCTAATAGTAGAATTACAAATATATTTAAAAAAATATTTATTTTAGAGTTTTTTATCTATTGTATATTTCAATTTAGTATCGAGTTAATTATACTAAAATCTAAAATATTAATTAATAAATTATTTTAAAAAATAAATTAAAATTTCAAACTTTCTTACAAATGTTAAAAAAAATATTAGAAAAATATTTCTTAAATTCTAATTTAAAAAAGAAAAATTATTTTAAAGTTTACAATAAATCTTAAAGTAAAAATTGACGTTCTTAAATAAAATAATATTAATCGAAATATATTATATATTCTTATTTTTGTAATATTAACAAAGATAATTAACAATTATATTGTAATAAATAGATACAAAAAGTAACTAAAATTAAAATAAAATATATAAAGAATTTAAATTTAAAATAAAAAATATTAGATAATAAAACAAAATTTTTAGAGTTAATACAATATAGATAAGTTTTATACAATAGAGTAGATTTTTGTATTTCTTGTATTAATATTTCGAAATATCAAATATTCGAAAAACAAGAAAAAAAAATACAAAAATATAGATAATTATATTTATAAATCAAAATTGCACTAACAAGTTTACAATTTATTTATTTTTTAAAATATAGTTACTAAGAGTAAAGTATCTATTAAAGTACTAATTAACAAAACAACAATACTATTGTTATTATATAGTTTTACTTTATTTGTAATTTGTTTTTGCAAAATTGATTTAAAAATAATATTAATTTGTATATTTGTAAGATCTTCGAGTCGAAAAATTAATAATTGCAAAAAAATCGATAAATTTAGAGCTAAAAATATTGTTAAAAATAATATATAAATTTAAAAAAACAAGAACAAAATTTTATTCTTAGATTTTAAATATATAGCTCTAAAATCGATATTTTTAGTAATATAATATATTTTTAAATATTACTATATAGATTGATCGTCGGGTCGAGTACTCGACTTGAACTCGATAACCCGACCCGACGCGATCAGTCTATTACTATATAGATTTCTAAAAACTAAAAATTTAAAATAAATAAAAATAATTTCGATATGCTATATTTGTTTTAATTATTTTTTATTCTATATCTATTGCTACTAGAAATCGAATTCTCTATTTATACAATTTACTAAATATCTAATATAGAGAATCAATATTAATATTCTATTTTCTTAAAAAGAATTCTAGCTCTTATAAAGTATTATTTTAACTTCGCTAATTTATTAAATTTAATTTTAATATTATTAATAGAATAGAGAATAATCTATTTAACAAATTTCTTTTTTTATTTATATTTTTTTGCAACTTTTAAGACGTTTTTTTATTAAAAAAAAACAATATTTTAACAAAATTCAAAATAATAGATTTTAACTAATATTGTTAAAATACGCAAGTAATCTATTCGAGCAATTTTATTAAATTTAGAAATAGATTTATACAATTCTTTAAGTTTTTAACAAATATTTTTAGCAACTTTAAAAGATCTCTAATATAGATATATCTTTGTTAATAAAATCTATAAATATCTATTTTAATTATAATTTTTCGAATTATTTAGTATTATAATTGTATTTTTTTTTGTCTCGACTAAATTATCTAATTTGCAATAGATATTAGCAAGATAAACTATTAGATTGCAATTAATTTTATTATATAGTTTTTAATTGTTTTACAATAATTTCTAAAAGATCTTTTGTATCTTTGCAAAATTATTTTAAAGATAAAATACTTTTGTAGTTGCAATATCTCTTTTATATACTACAATTGCTTTTGTGATTAATAAAATTTTCTTTAACAAATTAAATTTAATTAACTTAAATAAAACACAAAAGAAATTGTTACTCTTAATTAAATTTTATATATTAAACAAAATAAATTGTTTTAATTAAGTATTTAATCTTTTATTAATTGAAGTTTGCTATACAAAAAAATCAAATTAATTATTAGTAATATTAAATATATTATAAGATAAAAAAAAATTTATTATATTATTTATATTTGCAAGTAATTTTTTAATTTAATTGATATAATTTGTTTTGCAAAATTAAGTATCTTAAATATTTAAAATCGATCAAAAAATATAAATATTATTAAAAAAGTTTTTGTTATTTAAATTTTTAAATAAAAAAATAGAATTTTTTTAATATTTAATTTAGAAAAATATTCTAAAGTATATTGAAGTTGTTGCAATTTTAATTTTTTTAAAACTTTGTATTTAATAGTTAATAATTAGAATATTATAATAGAAGATTAATAACAATAGTTTACAAAAATTCTAAATCTCGATTCCTCGAAAATATATAATATATAAGAATTAAAATATTATATTTTTACTTGTTCGAATTCGATAATAATTGCACAATATACAATTATAATTTTTTATTAACTAAAAAATTTTGTTTTTAAAAAGAATTCTTTGTTGTAGTAATAAATATATAAAAAGCAAAAAAATAAATTGTATTGTTTAATTTAGTTGTATAGACAAGTAAATTAATATAAAGTTTTGCTTTAAATACAATTAATATTTCGATTTTATTAATAATATTTTAAAATTTGTAAAATAAATTAATATATAAAAATATAATTTTTAAAATATTAACTTTATTTAAAAAGTAGAGTATTTTTAGAAGTATTATTATATTATTTAATCTAATTTTTTTCTTTTAAAGCAAGATTTTATATTTTAAAATCGAATTTAACAAATTTTACAAAATAGTTAAGTTATAAAAACAAATTATAATTAAAATATTTAGTTAATTAAATAAGATTAATATAGAGCAAATTCTTGTAAAATTTATAAATAATACAAGTTTGTCTCTCTTTTTTTAAGAGAGATATACAATATTGCAAGAATAAAATATTTAATTCTTTGTTTTGTTATATATGTATTGTATTTTTATAGATTGTATATTTATTTTAGAATTTTTAGTCTTTGTTTTTAAATTTAAGAACAAAACAATTATTTAATTGTTAAAATTAATTTATATTGTTGTATTTTAAAAATCGATTATTAAATAATAGAAATATTTATTGTTAAAGAAATTGCAATTTTAATATTATTAAATTATTGTACAAACTTCTTTATTATAGTTTTTTAAATTAAAGAATTAGAAAATTTAATAGCAACAAATATAAGAAATTTAATTCTTTAATAATTGTCGATAAACTTTTATATTCTTTTCTTATATATTGTTTTTAATTATATAATTTTTTAAAGTTTTTTTAACAAAAGTTGCAAAATTTTTGGTTTAAAATTATTGCAAGCTTTTTATATAAAATATTATTTTTTAGTCGATAATATTTATATAAGACTTTAAAATCTATATATTAACAATTGCAATTCTTAATTAAACAAAATAGTCTATTAGATTTAAACTAAACAAAATCTATTTAATTTAATTAATAATTTGTACAATTTAATATAATACTTTGATTAACTATACTTATAAAAGCAATATAAATTTGTTATAGTTTTAACAACTTTTGTATTTTGTATATTTTATCTTATAATTACAATATAAGAGATTAGTATTTAATATAATTAGTAACAGTTAAATCTTACTAGTAGAATACAAGATATTTTAATAAATATATTAACTTAGAAAATTAATAGAAATTCTAATCGACTTAGTTAAGTTAAAATTCTTTTAAGTTTTTGTATTTAATATAGTACTATATAAGATATAGAAAATACTAGAAATATAAAAGAAGAAAAAAAAATATAGTAAAAAAGTTTTATAAAAGTAATAGCACTTATTTGTTAATATATTAAAAAGAAGTTAAAAAATATTTAAAATTAAAAATAAACAATTTAATTAGTTATAGACTTATATTTTATAAATTGCTAAATTGAGGTCTATAGTCTTACTTAAGAGAGCTATGACAAGCAACGATAATGCATGAAAGTGTGTAGATTGCTAAGACCAAATGGCTAGACTATATATAGGAGAGTTACGTATCACAATCACGTAATCGTGCTAATCGCATATAATATAGACTAAACTAGAAAAACAATCAATTTTTAATATTCTCTTTTAGCGTCTACTATATGCAATGGTTAGCAAAAGAACTAGAAGTACTATAAGAAGCGTAAGAACGTGCGCTTTAATAAATGCAAGACGCATAGACTTCTTCGAGTCTTCTCTAGCAATAGAAGCTTCAAAGTTCTTTTTTCAAAATATATTGAATGCTTTCTTAAAGCTATATTCTTTTAATAGATAGTAAGAGACTTAAGAATGCGCATTTTAATAGATGTAAAACGCAATAGCTTCTTCAAGACTTCTTATAGCGTTAACGAAACTTCAAGTGCTTTCAAAGATGTATTTAATGCTTCTTTAATTAAGTGCTCTCTATAGTGCAAATTTATATGCAAGCTAGAAAAGAATTAGCTATAACAATTGTATTAAAAAACATTAAATATTAGACTTTAAACTACGAGATTTTTGACAAAAAACAAAAGTAAAACAATTGCGACAAAGCAAACAATAACGTGAGCAACTTTACAAAATGTGCGACATGCAATAAAGCAAATTACAAAATAGAAAGCAAAAGATTGTTTGAAGCAAATAACAAAGACAATTAAACAAGCAAGTCGCAAAGCAATAAGCAATAATAATCTAACATAGATTTTGCCTAAATTGAGTTAGATTAAGTCAAATTAACTTGTTTAGATCTAGCGCAATCAAGCGAGTTAATTATAATTTTGCGAGTAGCTCTTTAAGTTTGTTTGTTAAATTAAATTGTTATTTAATTGCTTTGCATTTGCTTGCTATACTAATAATAATAATTTGACAATGTTGACAACGTGTTGTACTCTTGTTTAACTATATACGTGTAGAATGCTTTCTTAAAGCTATATTCTTTGCAATATGCTCTTGTTTAACTATAAACGTATTGAATGCTTTCTTAAAGCTATATTTTCTACAATATACTCTTGTTATAATTGCATATATGCTAGATGCTTTCTTAAAAATATATTCTTTGCAATATGCTCTTGTTTGCTTACACATAGAATGCTTCTCTAGAGTTGTATTCTATATAATATTCTTTTGTTTATTCACATATAGAACGCTTTTTTAAAGCTATATTCTATATAGTGTTCTTTTGTCTTCTCTTTTTCTCACGTACTTGTTGTGCGACAAACAAAACATTATAGAGTTAAAGAAAGTAAATGTTAAATTTGTCGTGTTAGACAAGAACGAAAAAAAAAAAAAAAAAAAATATCAAAGAACATTCCTTTATTAGTATAGAAAAGAAATTAAATATTGCAATCAACAAAACTTCTCCAAAGTAAAGTGAATAAGTAATGAAAAACAAAATTGAGTTAAATCTAGATTAGATTTGAATCAAATTTGGGCTAAATTTGGACCAATCTAGATTATGTGTCGACACGTCAAATAAACGTTTTAACGAGTTAACATTGATTGCTTCTTCGTAATTTCGATATACGCTATTATTTAAATATTAAGAAAGATTCTTGATATTGTATGTTAATTGTTAACAAAAAATGCGTCGCATGCGCTTGCGAAATAAAAATAATAAAAAAGTTAATAATAGACAATTCAAGTAGATTGATTTGGCGTTGCATTTTATTTTTATGTACTTGTGTATTCGTATAACATTTCTAAGCTCTTTAATGTTAATGTAAATTAAATAGAATATATAAATAAAAGATAAAGAGCTATATAGATAGTCTTCGTGCTTTAATTGTATAGCAATTGAAGTATCGTTTAGACGATTATTTTGCTTAGATCGAACGACAATTAAGAAATCAAAAGATAGTTGTAATACTAGACTAAATAACGATAATTAAAAGATTTAAAGATATTTGTCTTCTTGTAGACTCGTATGCTTGTTTATTGTATTAAATTATTGTTTAAAGTCGTTCTTAACTTTGTTGTTTGTTTGTGTCTTTACAATAAAACACGAGACTGTTTAGTTCTTTTGTTAATCTATATAAGCTATCGTCTTGCTTGTTAATTGTATCAAGCTATTGTATACGATTTGCGTCTTCGCTTCTTCTAATAAAACTTAATAGAGTTATTGTTTTAAATGTTAACTTGCTTCTTTGCTCTCTATAGTAAAGTCGCTAAAGCTATTTGCTCTATAAATCTTCTTATCGTTGTGTAAAACTTTCTTATTGTCGTTTGTTCGTTTATTGAACTCGTAATTGAACAAGTCAAAATTTGTCTTCTCTTTATATTAATCGTTGTTAACATCAAGTAAGAATTCGACAATCTATATATTAATTTAACAAGTTATCGTTCTTGTTGTCGTTGTCTCTCGTAAAATTGTATCGTAATCGAACGATAATTAAATAAAATTTTAGATACTAAGAGAATTTATCTTTCTTAGAACAACATTTATTGCGTGACATTTGCTAATACGTAATTGCATCAATAACGCTAACTTGAGCTTATAATTTGTTGAATTAAGATTTATAGTCTTACTTAAGAGAGCTATAACAAACAACGATAATGCATAAAAGTATATAGATTGCTAAGATTAAATAACTAGATTATATATAGAAGAGTTACGTGACGCAATCACGTAATCGTGCTAATTATATATAATATAGACTAAACTAGGGAAACAATCGGTTTTTAACATAAATTTAACAATATTTATATATTATTTTATAAATCTTAAAAGATAAATTCAACAAACTAACAATAAAATTTTCGACTTTAATTAATATAAATCTATTTGTATATAATTAAACTAAAATTCGAAATCTAAAAATACTAGAAATTATATAGAAACTTAAATATTATTTTAAAACAAATTAGATTTAATTTCTAAAAAAAAACTAATTGTTATTATTTTCTAATATTATATATATAATTTAATCTTGCATAAATTTAACGCAAATATATATATTACAAAAACTTGTTAATACTATTTTATATTTTTTAAAATATTTTAAAGATCTTTATACTCGAAACAACTTATTAAATTTTTATATTTTTATCTAAATACAATTTTTTTTTATTAAGATTTGCAATATTTGTAATACTTATTTGTCAAATATTTTTATTAATTAACTAAAAAAACTCTATTATATAATAGTTTTCAAAAATATTGTTAATATTTTGCAATAAAAAGCTAATATCTATACTATACTTAAATATTTGTTTTATTTAATAATAACTCTTTATCTCTTTATATATACTTAAATAAAAGATTTTTTTTTTAATTCTCTTTATTATATATTGTGTTAATCTGTTAAAAGATTTTAGAAAAAATAGATTTTTGTTAAGTACAATAGCAAAAAACTAAATTATATTTTTATATTTATTTTTAAGAGTAACAAAGATTTGCAAAAACAAAAAATTTAATATTTCGAAAATTGTTTACTAATTGTTTAAGAATTTGTTGCTTAATAGTATATTTAAATTAACTAAATAGCAATTGCTAATAAATTGAATAATATTATTTGAAATATAAAAAAGAAAATATTTATAATATAACAAGATAACAAGAATTAATATAAGTTGTTTCGATTTTTAAAAGTTTTAAAAATTTTCTACAAATTATTAATATAACTTTAAATTTTTTTTAAGCTTGCTTATTTACTAAAACCTCGAAAAAATTAATTGTAAATAATTGAACTTTAAATAAAAAATAATAATAAATTTTTTTTTACTTTTAAAAAAATAAATATTAATAATAGATTTGTTTGCTTCTTCTATTAGTATTTTTTCTTTTATTTTTATAAGTAAAAATTACAAATATATATTAACAAAATCTATTTTTTTAAGTTTAATTTGCTTAATATCTAAGATAAAAAATTCTACTAATATTAGTTATAATTAAACTTGTTACTTACAATAAAATATTAAATATCTCTATAAAAAATCAATAAATAAAAATTTTATTATTTGTATATTCTATTCTATTATATTTAATATATTAATATTTAAGTCTTTAACGAAAACTTTAAACTTTAACAATATTTTTAAAAAAAAAATTTAAATTTAAATTTTCAAATTGTTTTGTATCGATTATATTAATTAAAATTATATATAAATTAAGATTATTATTAATTGTATATTTTTAATCAAATATATATTGTCGACAATTTATTATATTGTTCGAAAATTCGAACAAATTTTAAATTAAAAAAATTATTTAAAATTCTAAATTCTATAATCTTTTAATTAATATTTTGTATTTTAATAAAATCTTAAATAAATCTATATAATATTTCTAAATAAATTAAAATAAATCGATTTAATTTTTTGCAAAAAGTTTAAATATTTTGTAAAAGTTGTAACTTTATTGCTAAGTAAGATTAAAAAATATAAAATATTATATAAAAAGCTTGCAAACAAATATTTTAAATTGTTAAAAATTGTTAATAGAATTAAAAAATTAAATAGTAAAAAGCTTATTAAAATATTATATATTAGCAGTGCTCTTTTAAATAGTATTCTAAGATTATTTAATTTAACAAAATTACAATAATATTTTCTATATATTTAATAGTATTTAAAGCAAATCTTATTTATAGTATTGCAAAAAAAACAAATACAATCTCTTTTTGTTGTCTTTTAACTATTGTAATTTAAGATATCTTTTCTTATTGATATTGTTAAGTTATACTTAAAATCTATTTTGTTTTTTAAAAAGAAAAGTTATTAAAATTAGAATATATATATTACAATTTTATAAGTTTTGTTGTTTTTAGTTTTTTTAATAACAATAATTTCTAATTTCGAGTTAAACTATTTGAAATTGTTTGTTTCGACTTATTTAATTAAAATACAAATAAGTTTTTATAAGTAATTAAACAAATTCGAATAAAAATTTAATTTCAAAAACTATAAAAATATATAAGCTATAATTTGTTAACAAAAATTAGAATAACTTATCTAAATATCAATTTGTAATACAACTTTTATTATAGATATAAAACAAAATATTAGAGTTAAAATTATATATATTTTAAATTATTAAACAAGACAAATTTTTAAAAAAGAAGACAAATAATTTTTCTAAATTTATATAAACAAATATAGATTTTATAGCTTGCAAATATTGTTAAATTACTAAAAAAAAAAAAAAAAAATCTTTATTATAAATTTGCTCTTATTTATACTAAAAATAATTTATTAATTGCAAAATATATAAAAAAACTTTAATTTTATAAATCTAGTTATAATAAATTTAATTTATAACTTTAATTTTTACTTTAAATCTAAAAATCGAATAGAATTTTATAATTTTAATTTTTTTTTTAAATTTAAAAAAAGAATTTTCAAAACTAATTAATATTTTAAAAACAAATAAATTACGCTATTAAATATAGAAATATTATATATTAAAAGTCGAAAATTTTCAAAAATTTTATTAAAAAAAGTATTGTATAGAACTAAAAATTGCAAATTTGCAAATTTTTTATTAAAAAAAGTATTATATAAAACTAAAAGTTGCAAATTTATAAATCTTTTGTTAAAAAAAGTATTATATAGAATTAAAAGTTGCAAATCTATAGATTTTTTATTAAAAAAAATATTGTATAGAACTAAATTTTGCAAATTTATAGACTCTATATTAAAGAAAGTTATATAAAATTAAAAGTTGCAAATATAGTTTTCTTTTATATTTGTTTTTTTTATTTTGTTTTATATTTAATTGAGAACTAAATAAGATTGTGCTAAAATTTTAATATTTAGCTCTTAATATTTTATTTTGTCTTATTTTTTGTATTTTTTGTAATTTTTTTGTTCTTTTTTAATTAATATTTTTAAAAATTGCTCTCTATTAAATATTAAGAAATACAAAGAAATAAAAAATATAAATTCTATTTTTGCTATTTTTTGCTTTATATATATATTTAAGTCTATTAAAATTTATAGTTCTAACAATAATAAATTAATAAAATCTCTTAACAAATAATCTAGCTATTTGTTTATATAATAGCTTGTTTTTATATTTTTATTTTAAAGAGATTTTTTCTTTGCAATTAAATTGTTTAAAAAGTATTTTTTGAAATCTAATAAATCTTAATTGTTCAACTTAGATATACTCGAAATTAATAAAATTCTAAATCTTAAAAAACATTAAATATATAAAAAGTTCTTAATATTATATTTTATTAGAAGTATTAAATATTTGCAACAAATACTAAATATAAATATTGTATTTCTCTTATTAATTTTTTAGTATTTTTTCTTTAGTTTACAAAACAAATTTTTATTTTTTATATATATACTACTTTGTTTTAGATTATTTAAAAATAATTTTAACTTTGCTTAATAAAACTAGATTAAAATAATGTTTTTTAGCTTTATTTAACAATACTAAAATTATTTTGTTTTATAAACAATAGTACTAATAGATTGTTAATTAAAAAATTATAATATATATAAGTAAACAAAGATTTTTTGCTATTTGTATTTTCGAAATTGCGCAATACATTCTATTTTAGTAAAACAAAAGACAATACTTAATAAACAAAATAAAAATTTCGAATATAACAATAAGCAAAGCAATTAAAACTCTAAAATTTGTTAAATTTTATATAGAGACTATACTATACAAAATTAAATAAAAACTTAAATTTAAATTCTCGAAATTACAATAAATAAATTTGCAAATATTTAATTTATAAATTTATTAAAAACAATTCTTTTTGCTTCTTCTAAATTAATATAATCTCTAATATACTATATTGTAGCTTTGATACTTCTATATTGTAAGAACTAAAATTATTAGTTAATATATTAAAAATTAATCGATCTTTGTTTTATTTGCTTAAAAGTCTTTTTTAATTTTATATAAATATTTAATAAAAGAATTTAATTTGTTCTTATTTATTGTTTTTTTATAATATAAATTTTCGAATAAAATTAAATATTTTTTCTTTGTTATATTTTAAAAATCTTGTATCGAAAATTTAATTGTTAGATATATATACAATCTATTTCAAAAATTTGTAAAATAAAAATTTAACTTTTTACAAAAACAACTTCTAATAAAATTATAAATTTCTAGCTTTTTGTTAAATTTTCTTATCGATTAATTTGTTAAATAATATATAATATATTGTTTGAAAAATTGTTTAAGCTTTGTTTATATAAGATATTTTTTAAGTCGAAAACTATAGAAATTATATTAAAATAAAAAAATAAAAATAGTTTTTAGTTATATATAAGTCTTTAAACTAGATAAATTGATATTAATTGTTAATATATAATAATAAATTAAATTCTACTAATTAAAAACTATAGAAATTATATTAAATTCGAAGAGAAACAAGCAATTGTTAACTATATACAAATTATTAAACTAAACTTATTAATATTATTAACTAACTCTTTATAATTTTTTGATAATAGATTAACTAAATAGTTGTCTATTAATTATTAGTAATTGCAAGTTCTTTAAATATCTTGATTTAATTTGCTATTATAAAGTACTTCTTTATTATTATATAATATATCTATAGAAAGCTTCGAATATAGATATTAAGCTTGTTAAACTATTACTAATAATATATTTTAAGTTCTTTTCTAATTAGATATAACGCAACAATTAGATTTTAAAGACAAAATAATTAAATCTTAATTTAAAAAGAAAAAACAATTATTTCTTTATATATATTAAATTTACAATAAATAAAATACATTATTGTCTATTTCGATTATATTTAAACTAAAAACTTCAAAAATAGTATATACTATTGTATTTGCTAATCTATAGATAGAATTTTCTCTATTACAAGATTAACAAATTGTATTAGCAACAATAGAAATAAGTCTAAAATATAAATACTAAATTTAATATCAATATTGCGAAACTAAATTTTTCTTATATAAGAGAATTTCTATACTTTAATGTTATCTATCTATATTAGAATTATTAAGAGATTTCTTTTTAAAAAATATCTATTTTTTTTAATAAATAGTATTGAAAATATTTGTAAAAACTATATACGCAATTTGATAATATTTTACAAATTTCAAGTTTTAGCAAAAATTAAAAACAAAACTTGCAAATAGGTATTAACAATTTTTTTTGCTAGCTAAGTCTACAATTTATAATATCTTTAATCTCTATTTTATTTTGCTCTATTTGCTATAGTAAATTTTATAATATAAAATCTTACGAACAATTAAGTTGTTTTAAAGAAATTTTTGTTAAAATCTTTTTTAACAAATCTAATAAATCTTATTATTTTTATTATATTTGCAAAATTATTTTTCGACTTATAATTAATAGCTATTTGTGTTAATATTAAAGAAAAAACTTTGTTACAATTATATTTTTTAATTAATTTCGAAACTAATAAATAAAAACTTCTCTATAATATATAGATAAATTTAGATAAAGTTAATACAAATCTTAAGTACAAAACAATCTATATTTAAATATTGTAAAAAACAATTATATATAGAATCTCAATCTATACGCAATAAACTATTAAATCGAATTTCAAATCTTTAATACTAACTAATATAGATATATTAATAACAATTTTTGTAAAAAACAAATATATATATAAGAAAAATATTTGTTTAAAAAACTATTGTTAAGCACAAAATTATATAGAAAAGATATATAGAATATTTGTTAAAATCAAATTTTTAAATATATATTTTTTAATATTAATAAGATAGAAGAATATAGATAGTTGTAATTACAACTATAACAATAGACACAAATACTTTGTTATTACTATAATATTAATTAGTTATTAATAGAGCATCTAAATAAGAATAAGTATTGTTAATAAATAATATTAATTAATATTATAAAAAATGACACTAATAGTTCTAGAAATTTTTATAAAATATTTCGAGTAATTTTAATTTCTATTCAATTTACAATTTATTTCTATAACAATATATTAGTATTAAAATTTCTAAAAATAATATAAAAATAATATCTTTTGTACTATCAATATTGTAATTAACAAAACAACAAAAGTATTAATAGTTATTTTTTCTAAATTAAACTATTAGTACGCTATTACCTTTAATGTTTGCAAATATATATTTTTTAAAAATACAATAATCTCTTTTAAAATCAATAGAGTATAGATTAAAAGAAAAATATTAATTATTAGTTTTTTAAAATAAATAAATAGTATTAATATTTTAATATATAAAATTTAACAAATATCTATTTTTTTGTTAAAGATTGCACTTATTGTATAAAGTAGAAATACTAATTTGCAAATAATTACAATAACAATAACAAAAAAAAAATTATAATAAAATACATAAAATAAGACAAACAAAATAACAATATAATTTCGATAAACAAATATAAATATAGAAATACTTTTAACAAAATAAAGAGTACTTTCAACAAAAGTATTTACTTTAATTGTAGTTTGTTAAACTTGTATTATTCAAAATATATTTAACTATTTAAAATAGTCTTAACTTTTGTTATGTTCTTAATATTGTTAATTAATTTAATATTAGTTATTACTATTAATTATTATATTTAAAGATATACTACAACAAATTAAGAAGCACTAGTATATTATATATAGCTTAGATTTTTATACAAACTATTTATTAAAAAAAACAATTTTTAAGTTTGTTTCTAATATATAGACTAATCAATAAGAACAAAAATACTAATTTGAATATATTAGAATATATTTTATTTAAAATTATAAAATAGTTATATTAGAGTTAGAAAAAAAGAGATATAGTTTTAGTATTAGAATTGTATCGAAACAAAACGAGAGCAAATTAGTATAAATAAAAATATAGAGTTGCTTAATCTTATTAATGCAATTTGTTATTACAATTTATATAATAATAATAAGCTAAAGTATTATTTGTTGCAATTGCTTTGCTAACAAAGTAGCTTGCTATTAATATATTTAATCTCTACTTAATTTTATTTATTTATTAAATAAACAATTACGACTTTGCAAGATTATTTCTAACTAAAGAACTAAATATATTAATATTTTCGAATATACTACTATTAGATGTAAGAATGTTTTATTTTATAAGAATTAACTTTAATAAAATTTAGAAATTGTGTTTATTTTTTGCAAAATTTCTTTTTTAAAGCTTAATTACTAAACAAATAAAATTGTATATTTTATCGAAATCTTGTATATACTACAAATTAATTTAAGTAGCTTTATAAATTTAACAAAACTTTTTGTTAAAAGCTTTGCAATATAGATCTAATATTAATACTTTAATTGTTAGATTAGCAATCTTTTTTATAAATTACTAAAATTAATATCTTAATTTTGAAGTTCTTGTCTTAATTGTCTAAAACAAGCAATAATAAAAATATTATATCAATTAAGAGATTTTTAGATTAACAATTGTTGTTAATTGTCAATAATATTAATATTTCAATTTTAGAACTTTTGTTTTTAGCAAGTTCGATAATTGCTAATAAGAAAGTTATATCGATTTTAAATTTTTAATTTTCGATATATTTATTAATTGTTAAGCTCGAAACAAATTATTTGTTGTTAAATTTTTTCTTAATTAACTTTTCTAATACTATAATTTTTTTGTTATTTTTTTTATAAGTTGTTGCGCAATTCTATTACAATACGTTTTCTTTTAAATATTATAAACAAATTTTAAATCTAGTTTTTGTCTTCGATTTTGTAATAAATTTCGATTTTCGATAATTTAAAAATATAAATATTTAATTAACAACAATTAAGTTTTTAAATATTAAAAAAGATTAGTTTTGTATTTAGCAATTGTATTAAATTTACAATGATATATTGAAATTTAACAAATATTTTAAATATATTGTTTAACTTTGTTCGCTCTTTTTTTTTTAAAGTATCGAAAATACTTTTGTTACAATACTTAATAATATTAGCAAACAATATAGAATAAAAGCTATATACAAAAAAATAACAAGCAAGATTAATATATCTCTTAATAAAATAAAATAAAATATTATGCTAAGTTGTTAATATATATTTGTTCTTAAAAAATATAAATTAAAAAACTTATTTAATTTTAACAATAAAATAGCAACTAAATAAGTTTTTGTAATTAAATACTATATTAGAGGTAATTTGTTGCAATTAGTCTAAAAAGCAAAAAACTTATATAGCAAAAAATAAGATTTATTATTTGTTTTTATAGAGAAAAGTATTCTTAGTACAAGAGTTATATTTGTTGATATAATATACAAATTGCGCAAATTATTTTAAAAGATCTAAAAATATATAGATAAAGCTACAATTAACTTTTAAAATATTAAGAAATTTTTATAATTAAGATTTTCAAATATATAAATAGAAAGTAGCTAAACTATAGTTAAATTCAATATTGTTTATAAATTTTAAAAAAACAATATTATATCGAAAACAACAATATTAAGTATTGCAAATTATATATTATTAATATTAATACTAAAAAATCTTTATATAAATCTAACTTTATTGCAATAATCGAACGCAAAATATTAAAAACTAATATAGTATTAATATTAAGTAGAGCTAAAGCAATTAAATATCGACTATATTGTTAAAATTTCAACAAATTAAACAATAGACTAGAAACAATTTAAATTAGCTATTAAAACAAAATATATGCTATTATATTTAATAGTTAAGAATAGTATTATAAAGATAGTTAATAGTTTTAATTCTATTTGTAGAACAACAATTAATACAAGATATAATAAAGAATTTATTAGATATTTTTAATTTTAATTATTGTTTTCTATTTGTAATTTTAGATTAATACAATAATTTTATTATTAAGAATTCAAGTAATCTTTACAAATACTATTCTAAATATCTATATCTATTTTCGAATTAAACTAAATTAATTGATATAAATAATACTAGAATAATAAATACTAGTTAACTAGATTAATTCTATTAACATATAATTAATAGCAATATTAAGAAAATCGATTCTTTTAATTGTTAAAAACAAAATTTTAAAAATAATTTTTATTAATTTTTATTTCTAGTATTTGCTCTACAAGATAAAACTCTATATTAATAATAAATATTATTGTGCATTTTCTTCTATTGTTTGCAATATAATAAAAAAAAAAAAAAATCGATAAAATCTAGATTTTCTTTTTTATAAATATTGTTTTTTTAATCTCTAATAATAGTAAGCGTTTATATTCCATAATATCGATTCTTGTTACAGTTAAAATACTATTGTCTAAAATATATATAAATATTATAGAATACAAAAACTTTGCGCTTTAATTATTGTTTAAATTTGAATTTATATTTTTAAAAATATTAAAAAATATTCGATATATTTAGAAACAAAAGTATCGAAATTAAACAACAATTAGTAGATATATTTTTAAAACAAAGTTAGCTTTTAAACTCTTTTAATAAAATTTATTTTATAAAAATAGTTACAATACTAACTTAATTCTTTATCGATATATAATTATAAATTTGAATTAAACTATACAAAACAAACTTAGTTTTTAAGAACTATTAATATATCTAGATTCTTGTTGCTAAGTAATCTCTGTTTGAGATATTGCAACTTTGTATTATTTTCAAATATTATTTAATTGTATTCTATATAATAAGAAAGCGTTTTACAAGTATTTAAGTAAAAAAGATTGCTTGCAAAATTTATTTAATACTTAGACAAATACTTAATTATATATTTAACAAACTAAAATTGTTAATTATCTTAAAATTTTAAGATATCTTAAATTGATTTTATAACTAAATTAATTTTATTCTATATTAATCGATAACAAATCTAATTATTCGAAATGTTTGCTAAAAGATTTTTATCAATTTGATAGTAAATATTTTTTAATATAGCAATTCAATTAACAATAGCAAAGTTTTAAGAAAATTCTTAACTATTAAAATTAAAATCGATTATAAGATTTAAAACAACAAATATATTTAACTTTTAGTAATATTTTATTTAATATCAACTATTTTTTTAAGATATAAAAAACATTTTATACTATTGTAAAAAATCTTGTTCTAATATTATATTTAGTATTAACTATATTACTTGCTTATTTAGACTCTTTTTAACTCTACTAATTTTTTGTAATTATTATATTGTCTATACAAACAAAAATTGCTATTTTTTTGAAGTATATATAGCTCTATGTTAAATATTGTAATATTCTAAAAAGTGCAATATTATTTTACAATTTTTTGTTTAAATCTATTTGTTTTAAGTTTCTAAAATTGTTTGAATCTTTAACTACGTTTATATTATTTTTAAACAAAAAAAAATTTGTTAAATCTAGAATCTCGATACGTTAACTACTATTACTAGAGAATAATATAATATTTTCCATTGTTGTTTTTAGATAAATACGATAAAAATTGTTTAACTTGTATTTTAAAGATTATTTATTATTTGTTTTGTTTTATTTGTTTTGTATATTAATTGTATTGCTATCTTTTAAGTTTGTTATTTTAATTTTAAATAAATATTAGTCGAAAAAGTCTTTTAAATTGAGCAAAATAATAAAGAAATATAAAATATAAAGAAAGCAACAACAAAAATTAGCAACTTTGTTATATTGTATAGTAACAACATAAAATAAGAGCAAAAAAAAAATCTATAATTTTTCTATATTTTGTAACTATTTAATTTTCTTTTCTTTTTTAATAAAATTAATTAGAAGTTATATTATTAGATTGTATATAATTCGAGTTTTTTTTTGTATAGTTTTATTTTTATTTTTTGTCGATATTATCGATTAATTTTTAGAATATTTTCTAGAAATTATATTATATACAAAACAAATTTTTTATTAAATTTTTGTTTTTTAAAAAATAGATACAATTTTTTTTAATTTAATATTTTCGAAATTATCTATAAACAAAATAAGTTAAAACTCTCTAAAATCTTGCACAATTTCTTGCAAATTATAGAAAATTAGCAATATATTTTTTTAATTTTTCTATTGCTATAAGATTAAAAATATTATTTGAATCAAAGTTGTTATAAAGACAATTAAATTATTATAGATATAGATTTGTATTAAGATTGCAATAATAATACTAATTTTTTTAATTAAAAAATTAAGTTAAGCTCGAGAAGATATTTTGTTTTATTGTTTTATTTATTTTTGCAATTTATCGATTTTAGCAACAACAACAAATCTCTTTTTAGCTACAATTCTTTTAACTTTTTCGACAATTATTTTTTTAACTATTTTTTTAATAATTTTTCTTTTAATAATTTTTTTAATAGTTATTTTTTTAACTATTTTTTCGACAATTTTTTTTGCAATTATTGAACTCAAGATTTTCGAGAAATATCGATTAATAATTTTATACAATATAGTTATTAAAACTTCGAAAAAGATAAAAATATTTAATAATTTTTTGTTGTAAATAACAATTTATCTTTTAGAAAAGCGTATTTTTATTTCAAGATTTTCTTATTTATTAATATAGCATTTCTAATTGCTATCAAACAAAATAAAAGTAAAAACAATAATTAATTACAAAAAATCGAAAAAAATTATATTGTTATATTAGAAGACGCTTTTTACAATAATTGTTATTTATATAGAAAGTTATATTTATATTGTAATTAAAACTAAAAATAATATTAACAACAATATTTGCGTAAAAAAGAAATGGACTTTACTATATTAATTGTCGAGATTTTTTAATTCTATTAACTATTTTTATATACAAAAAAATTAATATTAACTTCGAATTATTAAGAAAAAATTGTTATAACAATAATTTTAAATACTTTTTTATAGTATTCTTAATTACTTAATATAAAGTAGCAAAACAAATAATTAAATTAGTTTTTAAGCTTTTATAATTTTATAATTTTATAATATAGTATATTAAAATATTTTAAAATAAGATAGATAATACAAATATTTTTGATTAAGTTTTTTCGAATTAATTAAACAAAAATTGTTACAATTTTTCATATAGAACTTATATTTTAACAATATTTTAATAATATTTCTACTTAAATTTTGTACTAGATTTATATATTATATTTGTAATTGTATATTTATTTCGAAATCTTTCAATTAATTCTTGTATTATATATTTATTAATTTAATTATTTGTTTAAATATTGTAAATAGCTTATACAAATTCTATAATACTATCTATTATATTTGTTAGCAACTTAATAGCGTTTTTATATTTTTTTGCAATCTAATATTTTATACTTTCGATATTTGTTTTTGTTGTTAAAATATTAACAATCGAAATTTGTACAAAAGCTACTATTTTTCGAACTAATAATTATATTAATAATAAGATTTTTAAAACAACTAATTTGTTAATACAAATACTCGACAACTTAATATATAGATTAGCAAAAAACATTAATTTAATAAATATACTTAATTTATTTTTGTACTAATATAAATAATTGTCTTTCTAATTAAAAAGAATATTTTGTATTTATTAAATTGTAAAATTGAAAAAGAAAAAAATATAGTTTGCAAAACTACTATTGTTATAATATATTTAATTTAAGTTCTTACAAATAAATCTCTATTGTACAAATTAATTTTTAAATAATTTCTAGAATTCTACTATTAATAAAATATAATTTAAGACAAACAACAAACAAATATATATAGTACTTATATAAATTGTTTACAAAAGCAATTATATTTTTCTTTTATAAAGTTACAATAATTTAAAATATTCTATAGAACAACAAATCTAAAATAGTATTAATCAATATATTAAGCTAAAATATTTATAAATCTTAAGTTTTTTTTTAGCAAACTAGCTATTTTTTTATAATAAGAACAACTGTTTATTTAAAATAAAATATTAATATTTAATATTTAGTCTACTTGCTATATAACAAAATAATCTTTATTGTCTATAAGATTCTTTTTCAAAAGCTTGTTTTATTCTTTTTTTTTTATTTTTTCTCTTAAAATCTTTTGAGATTACAATACATATTTTTATCTTAAACAAGTATTTTATCTTTTAAAGCTCTATTTTTTTATCTATTAATCTAACGTTCTTTTTGCTAAAGTCTATATAGTTTTTTATTATATTTTTATTTCTTTATACAAGTCTAATTTTATTGTACTTTTAACTCTTATATATTAACATTATTATTTTCTCAAATAAATTTCTTATTTTTCAATTTTTTATAATGCTTGCTTCGATTTCTCTAATTAACATTTTTAACTTTTGACAAAATATTTAATAAAATCTTCAAATCTTACTTGTTGTGTTATCTTTTGTTAATTAAGAATATATATATATATTTTAATAACTTCTATTATTAATGTTGCAATTACTTGTTTAAGACAAGAATTAAACTCTATATTTGCAATTAAGAATATCGAAATTGTTGTATTTAACTAAAATATATTTAAGTCTATAAATAGCACAATTCTTTTAGTAGAAGATTTTGCTCTATTTGAAATTTAGATAAGAAATTCGAAAAACACAATTTTAATTCAAATTATAGTTGCAAAAATCAAAATAACAAAATAGTTATTAATTAAGAGATAGAAAAGTATTGCAAAGTAATATAGAAATAGAATAAATAATAAAAGAAATATAAATAACTTTGCAAAAAAATTTGTAATAAAATTTCTCAATATAGTCTCAAAGATAAAATAGAGAAATTTAGTAGACATTAAATATTAAATATAGATTTTCTTAATCTTAAATTGTACAAGATATTGCAATTCTTATATTAGTATTGCGTTAATTTTTGAGAATACTTAAATAAATTTAATTTGTAATTAACAAAAGAGAATTTAAGTAAATATAGCAAACTATTTGATTTCGAATTTGTAATTTAAAGTTGATTGTCTAAGCTACTAAGTTAATATTACTTAGTATATCGATTTGTTTAATATAGTATTAAAAATGTTAAGCTATATTGTAACGTAAATATATCTAAGAACTAAAACAAGTATTCGAAAATTAAGATATATCAATTTATTTTTATATCGATTTTACGTTGCGTAAACTTATAGTAGTATTAATATTTACAAAATATACTTTCTAAGATCTATAGTATAGATAAATTATATAATTTTATTATAAAAATAAGATAGCTAAAACTCGAATAAAACTTAAGTAGTTAACAAAAAATGTTAAACTATATTTTAAGAAACAATTAATACAATTATTTTTATTTTAATTTGTTTTTCTAATATTCTGTCTATTGCGTTTAGAATTTGTAACTTTATAAATATTTGCAAAATTTATATTTTTATCGATTTGCAATCTAATTGTTTAATAATTAGGGTTTAAAGAATATCTAATATATTAAATTTGTTTTCGAATTCTACAATTAACGCTAACAATATAATAATATTAATAACTTGCGCAAAGAGTTATATATCTTAATATTATTAAATTCGATTTATTGTTTAAAATATACTTAATATTTTGTTTAATTTGTTAAACAAGTTCTTAAATATAATATTCGAAATAATCTATACAAAAAATAAGAAAACAATATATATAAGTAATTAAGTTATTTAAATAAAAAATTAAAAATAATCTACAAGAAATAAATACTATTGTAAAGTATATTTCAAAAATATAATTATATAGTTAGAGATTTTTAAAGACTAAAGAAGCAAATATATTTTTAAATTTAAAAATACATATTATATTCGATAACTTTTTATAGAATTGTTTCAATAGTATTATGCTATTAAGCTATAAATAATTAACAATATTAATTGTTATATATTCTACTATTTGTTAATTATAAAACAATATATTGTTTGCTCTTAATAAATAGAAATTCGATACTACAATAGTTGTAAATCTCTTTTTAAAAAAAATTAAATTAAATAAACAATTATATTTGCAAAATATTATTGTTAATATATATAACAAAAGCAACACAATATTGTTATAATCTCTACTAATTTATTAAAATTTTTGCGATATTTATATTCGATTGTTATATAAAATATTTGTTGGAATCTTAAAGTACAAATTTTAATTAAATTTACAATATCTTAAAACAATTTGTTAATTATCGAATCTACAAATCTTTAGTATTAACTATTTTTATACTTATATATTGTTTTTGTTAAATAGAAATTAGTTGTTTAATAGAGACAAGTACGCGTTATATTATTTGTAAATATAAAAAATTAATATTTGTTATACAAGATATATAGATAAGATTGACAAATATTATTATTGTTTCTTATAGTAGATTGTTATATTTTAAAATCTTTAAAAAATAAGTAATTGTTTAGAAGTTACAAAGATATATTTGTATTTTGTATAATTTAACTAATTATAAATTCGAGTTTGTATATTGTAGTTTTCGCATTATTATTTAGCGCAAAAAACGCTAACTAAAAAGTTCGATTAAAAATTAAGAAAATTGCAAATTCGATTTTAAAAAGAAATACAATTTAAGCAAAAAATTTAAACTATCTTAGATTTTGTTGCAATTTTAGAACAATACTTTGTACAATAATTTACAAAGATTTTGCTAGTATATAAGAGTTAAAATATAGAGAAAATTTACAAATTTAATAGATTTTGTTTGTTTATAAAGAAGTATTAAAGTATAAGTAATTGTTTAGAAGTTATAAAGGTACGTTTGTATTATATAACTTAACTACTACTATTTAGCTATCGATTGCACAAAAAAGTTGCATAGATTGCTAAATAACAATAAATTTTGTATTTAACAATTAGTCGAAAACAAAATATTCGATTTCTATATTGTTAATTGTTAATACTTTATCTTTTATATTTTAATCTAATTTTCGAGCTCTTTAAATTTAAAAATTTTTATTCTAACTTATTGTCGAACTTTATATCTAATATCAAATTTAAATATAATAGTTATTTCTACTATTATAATAAAAGTAAGACAAGTATTTATTATAAATTTAAATACAATTAGAAGAAAACAATAAGCAATATCTATTTATATTTATAAATCTTTTTGCTTTATTGTTATCTCTATAGATTTTAGTTTTTTATCGACAATATTTTCTTTAAAAATCTCGAATTAGTCTATCTAATTACAAAATTATTAAAAAACTGTTATATAAAAGATTTCGAACTCTTGTTTTAATAGCAATTACTAATATATATTTTAGAAATTAAACAAAAGAACTTAATTAAAAATATTAACAAAAAACAAACAACAAAACAAAGCAAAAACAATATAATATATATATTTCGACAAACTTCTACAAACAAATTAGTAGAAAGTAATACTTTATTAAATACAATAAAAATCTAGATTGACAAACTACTATTATTAAAGACTTTGTTTTGCTATACAATTGTCAAAAATAATATTCTCGAAAATTTTGTTAAATATAAAAGAATAGTATTGTAACAAGCTTGTCGAATAACAATATATCTAATATTAATATTAAATTAAAATATTCGAAATTCGATATATTACTTCAATATTAATTTCCGCTTCAGTATCAATTTTTTCAACATTAATTTTTCTAGTATTTGTATTGTTTTGACAACGTTATACTGCTCTTGTATAAACAACAATATATTTTTAATAGTAAGTATTTGCTACAATACTACTTCGATCGATATTATTAATTTTAGTCTAATTAGAATTGCTTATTTTTTAATATTATTTATAGATAGCTTACACTTTAAAGTTTTATTTACTTTAAAAGTTACGTAGTAAAAGTTTATAAAATCTATATATTAGAGAAATATTAGTTTTCTTATTTGCTATTTTAGTAGATCGATTTGTCTAAACAATAAAAAGCTATTAGTATTAAAATATCTATAATTATTTTTTAGTTATAACAATTTAAGATAGTATTTTTATCGAAAATATTTTTGCTATTATTAAAATAGATAGTCTATTATATATTTGTGCAATATTAATTTTAAAAATAAAATATCTTTTTTAAAACTATATAGAAGTAATCTATAGAATCTTTATATAATCGAGAAAATTTTCTTTTGCAAATTATTATTTTTTGAGACTTATTAAGAGAAAATTAGTAAAATATTAACAAAAACATATCTATTGTAGTTATTTAATCTAATATCAAATCTTTAACTATATAGAATATTATTACTTTTTTCGACTTTACAAAACTTGTCTTTGTAAGACAATATCTTTATTTTCAAATTTAATTATATTTTTTGATTTAATAAGTAGATTGCTTTTCTTTCTTTTGTTTTTATATTTTTTATAATAACAAAAGCTATCTATTCTTAGAAGAAGAAATAAATTGACTACTTAGTTTAATTAATTATCTCTAATATATATAATGCGTAATTAAATTAGATCTATAGAGACAATAACAAAGATATAAAATTCGATATTATATCTCAATTAACTTAATTCGATCTTTTTTGTTCAAAGATATCTTTTGTACAAAATCTATTAAAAACAATAACAACAGTTTTCTTAAAAAGCTTCTTTATTTTGGCAAACTTGTTTATAACAACAACAACAAAAAACTAGAGAGATTATCAATAGTAGAGCAAAGATAGATAGAAATACTACTATTATTTTATTATCTTATTAGTCTATTATTTTATTTTGTTATTTTATTATTTTATTATCTATTATTCTATTCTATTCTATTATCTTCTTGTTATTCTATTATCTATTATTTTACTATTCTACTTATTTTATTTATTATTCTATTATCTTCTAACTTATTTTTATTCTTTTATTCTTTTATTTTTTATTTAGTTCTACTATTTAATATCTTCAAACTACAATTATAATCTACTTATTCTTTACTTTGCACGTACTTCTTTGTTTCTTTCGAAAAACTATTCGAACAAGAAAATTCTTTATTGAATAAGCTATTATATTAGATCTTTAAAATCAATAACAAATTTAACAGTTTGTCTAGAATAAAGAGTTGCTTCAATCTAGTTGACAAATGTAATTTATCTTAAATTGTAATAAATCTTTGTTGTTTATTACTATTAAATTCGATAGTATTGTTATTCTTTTTTGCAGTATTAAACTTGTTAATTGAAATAAATTTGCTGCTTTCTTTTGCAATATTAAACTTGTTAATTAAGATAAATTTGCTACTCTTTTTTGCAGTATTAGATTTGTTAATTGAAATAAATTTGCTGTTCTCTTTTGCAATATTAGACTTGTTAATCGAAATAAATTTGCTATTCTTTTCTACAATATTAGACTTGTTAATTGAGATAAATTTGTTGTTCTTTTTCGCAATATTAGACTTGTTAATTAAAATAAATTTGCTGCTTTTTTTTGCAATATTAGATTTATTAATCGAAATAAACTTGTTGCTCTCTTTTGCAATATTAGACTTATTAATCGAGATGAATTTGCTATTTTTTTTGGCAATATTAGATTTGTTAATCGAGATAAACTTGCTACTCTTTGCAATATTAGACTTGTTAATACAAATTTCAACAACAATTATATTATTGAAGTCGAACTCAAGTTTCGTATTGTAGTATAAGAAATTCTCTAATAAAGAATAGAGAAATAGAAAAATAAAGATTATTTAGATTTGTAATCTTAAATTAAGAATAAAGATAAAACTTTATTAAAATTAATGCTTTCTTATTTTCGATTTAATACTTAATTAGATAAATACAAATTTGCTGCTCTTTTTTGTAATATTAGACTTGTTAATTGTAATACTATTTTCTACTTAATTGCGATATAATAGATAACAATAATAGACTTTTGTTTAATTACAAATATTCTAGAAATACTTAAACAAAACAAATCGAAAAAAGTGCGTTAATAGTTGTTAAAGTTCAATATTACAAAACAAAATATCTTAAAAACAAATATTGCAATTGTAGATATTAATATTGTAGTATAATCTGTATTTTTAGTCTTAATTAATTATTTGAAATTTTAGTGCAAGCTCTAAAGAAACTTCGCTTCTTAATTAATATAAGAGTAATAATATATAGTAATTTTTAATAAGAAAGAATCTTTATCGATTGTATTTAATTGTATTTTGTAAAAAATCTTATTGTTTATAACAAAATACTATATATTGTTATTGTTAAAAGAATTCAAAAGTATTTAAAAGAAATTAATATTAGTAATTCTATAATTTTCGAAGACTTTGTTAAGAATAGCAACAATACTAAGATTATTAATATTTTGTTAAAAGAGAATCTTTAAAGTCTATTATTTTCAAAAATATTAATTAATAGTCTAAAATATTTGTGCTTGTATATTGTTAAACTAATTTATTTAATACTAAATAAAATATATAGATTCAATTTTCGAAATATAACTATATAATTAAATAAATTTTTTTAAAGAATAAGTTCTAACTTAATACTATAATAGAAAATATATATAATTAATAATAAAGTCGAATATTTTAGTAAAACTCTATACTAAATTAGCGCAATCAATTTTAAAAATATATTTTATCTATAACTAATTATATAATAATAGCAAATAATAACTAAAATTAAATACAAAATCTATTTTGTTTAATAATTAATATTAACTATATATGCAAATTAAGTGCTAACTTATAATTTCTAGTATAGTAGCAAATAATTGCAATTACTTTCTAAATAGTTTAAGTTGTAGAATTAAAATACTTTTTTTCGAACTACAATATAGAGTTTTCTTTAATTTGCGTATTAATATATTATTTGTTTTAAATAATTAGTTTTTTAATTAAACAATACAATACGCAAGTTAATATAATAGTAGTCGAACTTTATATTATATTTAAAATAGTATTTATCTAATTACTATCTAGATATTTATTTAAATAAATTTTAACTTAATTACAAATATTATTGTCGAAATTAATCTTAATTTTTAAATTGTTTCTATCTAAACTCTTACAATTTTCTATATTTTCGATTCTATTCTTGTGCTATTATTTGTTTGTATATTGATTTCGATATTGCTTTAAGTTGTTTATAAATTAAAATATACTTATACTAATTATAGATAGTTTATTATTTCGAAAATATATTAGATATTTGCAAAGAAAGAGCTATAACAACGTTATATCTATTTTTATATTATATATACAAGATTACTACAACGCGTTGTATTTTTATCTAAATAATAGAACAATTAATTCGATTTTGCAAAAATTAATATTAATTGTTAAGTCTTTTATTTCTAGACTTAGAATGTTAAATCTTTAGCTTCTATAAATATTTTTTAATATTATTTTATTTTCGATCGAACTAATATAGTCTTCTCTACTTTATTTTTTACGTAAAAATTTATTTAAACTAATTATATAAAAAATTGTATTAAATAAATTTTAGAAATTAACAATTTATTGTTGTTGTCTTTTAGACAAAGTCTACTATTATTTAAGAATGTTTATTTTAATTATTTTTAGTTTTGTTATCAATTACTATTGCTATCTTTTTTATCGAAACTTCGATTTTTTTTATTTTAAAAATTTAATTTTCAGAAATCTAGTAAATTTATATTAATTTTTCTATATTAAAATATTGAGAACTAAAAGAACAATCTTGTTGATTTTATTAGTTTTATTAATATATAGCTTGCAATAAAACTATATACTTCAAATTTAGCAATACTAAAATTATTATAAAATACAAATTGAATATTTATTTATTTCTATACTATTTTTGTCTATTGCTAATTCTTTTTGTATCTCTAATATTTGTAATTTTTTCTATTCTAATTTCTGTCAATCTTATTAGCAAAGACAATTGTAATAGAATTACAAATCTTAATTAACTTTCTTAAATTAATATAATTTTTAATTATACAACACAATACTAAGTTTATATACTAATAGTCTTGCTTATTGTTTTATAAATAGACTATATATTTGTTAAAAAGATAGAATTTTACTCCAAATTACAACAATACAATTTAAAGATCTTCTATCGATTAAAAGCTCTTAAGAGTACTATATTAATTATCGATATATTATTATATTTTTGCAATATAGCAAAATTAAAAGCTTTATATAATATCTATTTTAGCAATATTAGTAGTATTATTATTAATCGAAATTACAATTTTTTGCTTAATAATATCGATAAACACAATTGTCTAAATAGCAAATTAAAAAATATTAAAATTACACTTATCTGCAAAATTAATCTTCAATAAAAGAGAAACAAGTTAAGAGATAATAATTAGAGCAAAATATTAAACTCTTTTGTTAATTTATAAAAAAATATAGTTTTTAAGAGAACTTTAGTTAATATAATATCGAAGAAAAGCTTAGAGTCTTTTAAAAAGTCTACAAGAATACTAGACTAATTGTTGGATCGAATTTCGATTCCAACTTTTGGAACTAATCCAATTCGATAGTTTCAATATTAGAAATCGACCTAAAATCCGATTCGATTTCTATTATTTTGAAATCGAATCAATTCGACTTAACTTAATTCTCAATTTCAATATTTGGAATCGAATCAAATTGTTAAGAAATCGAATATAATATTATTATATCAAGATTTTCTATTTTTGAATATACGTTATTATAATTTTGAATTTTTTGCTACAATATTAAGTAATATACTTCGATTCAAACGCTACTTTTACTTATATTATTTTAAAATAGTTTACTTACATTAGTTGTTGCTTGCATTACTCTCTTATATTATCTTTTTGTTTTCAAATTTCTTTCTCGAACTATTAAAGAATATAATTATACTATATTTGTATTTTTGTTTGCAAAATATCTAATTCTTTAAGAATTTTAAATTAATTATTGTTTTTAAACAAAAAGAATTCTAGCAAATCTATTTTTTTGCAATTTGTTATTTAGTAGTTTATATCTTAATCAATTTGCATAAAATTTTCTTACTTTTGCTATTAATACTAGAAAAAGAAATTTTTACAAAATATTTAATAAAATATCTATCAATTATCTATTGCTTATTTTGAGAGAAAAAAACAAATATATTAAATAAAGTTCAAATATTAATACTTAATTTTAAGTATAGTAGTTATAAACAACTATTGACAACAATATTTTAAACAAGATTTAATCGAAACTTGTCAATCTATATTGAGCAAAAAAAATTAATATAGAAGCACAATTCTAATTTTAAAACAAATATATTTAAATAGTTTCGATTGTAAATAATATTTCAAAAATTGTGTACAAAAGTTGTTATAAGATTTTGAATTATTCTATTGTTTACAATCATTTAAGTATATCGAACATAAAAAAATATCTTCTATTTTTCTTTTATTTAAAACAAAAATAATCTTAATTATAAACAACAATTGATTTAGTCTTTAATTGCGTAAATTACAATTAATAATATATATAAATAATATATAATTAACAATTTATTAAAAGAAGAGTTATATCAATTTGTTATTATTCTTTATTTAAAATAATTAAGAAAATTAACTATACAAAATTTTTGTAAATTTAAATTTGTCTTTTTGAACTATCGACAATTCTAACTTTCGAAAATTGCTAAAAATATTTTGCTTAAATTTAATACTTTTAAATTACATCAAATTATTTAAAATAATTCTTTCAAAATATAATTAAATTTGCGAGAAAATTAAGATAGATCTTAAGAGTGCTTAATATATTTCTATTACTTTAAATATATAGTCTAGTTTTTAAAAAATGGTTTATCTAAAAGTTTTAATATATTAAGTATATATTATATTTTAATTTTGCGAATATTTTATTAAATTTACTTTTCTTAATATTGAATATATAAATTGTTAATTAATATTAAAACTTATAAAGATTTTAAAATCTTTCGAGATTAAAGACAAGCTTCTTAAGATTATTATTAATAACGCAAATAATAACAATACATTTAAAAACAAATTCGACAAAATTTTGAATTAACAAGAGTTTTAATAAAACAAACAATAGAATTCTATATTTTGTTTAACTTATATAATTAATTTTGTAACTTAAAATTTTATTTTAACTATAAAATTAAAAACAACAAATAATAATATTGTTGTACAATTAAAGAATAAACAACTTTAAGATATTGCAAGAAACACAAACTTGTCTAATATAATTAAAAAGATATTTAAATTTATAATAATGCAAAAAGATAATATATATACTAAATTTATTAGATTTGCGCTCTTATAATTGTTATTAATAGCTTAACTTAATATTTGCTTCGATTTAGAGTCTTTTAAGAAAAAATTAATAAAAAGTTACAAAAACTAATATAGAATATTTGTATTTATTAAAACTCTATTTATTTTATATTTTGTTAAATATATTAATTACGCAATTATATTAATTTTTAAATAAAAAAATATTTTTAAAATTTAAAAATTTAACAAGTTAAATTTAATAAAAGCAAATAAAACTTAGTTTTGCTTATTAACAATATACTAAATTTTTTCTACAAATATACTTTTATAGTTTCGCAAACAATTAATATAAATATTTATTTAAAATTTTAGATATTTAATACAATATTTAATTATCTTAAATATCCAGAGAAAATAATAAAAATTAATATTTATTTTTCGAAAAATATTGTATTTAAGATTTGCAATAAAGTTTCGACAAAGCTTGCAAAATACTATTCGAAAATAGAAGAATTAAATAGTATATTATACAATCTTGTTAATATTCTAGATTCTATACAAAAAGTTAGTCTTTATAAATTGTAAAATAAAAAAGAAAACAATAATACTATTAATTACAAAAACAAATATAAAACAAAATTTAAAAATTATTATTGATATTATTACAATTTGATTGCTAGTTTAAAAGCAAAAACGCAAAAAACAACTATTGTTAAAAAAATAATACAATATAGTAATACATATAATTTTTTACTAATATTAATATAGTTTATTGTAATTGTTACAAGATTCTTACTTCGACAATTTTAACAATTTTGTTCGATTTAAGATAAAAACAATTAATATTTTTGTATTAATATTGTAGAAAATAAATATTTGATTTAAAAATATTAAAAAAACAATATATTAAACTTTTTAAAACTAATATAAATAACTTAAGATATACTTTTATATATAATATTATTAATAAATATTGAACAAACTTTTAGTTTTATTCGAAAAATATATTGATAAAATCGATTTTAAATAAGTTTGCAAACAATTAAACAAATTATAATAATTAAATATTTTAATCGTACTATAGATTTAAACGCAAAAAAGATTGTTCTTAAATTGTAAAATATATATTGTAGAAGAAAAAATAACAATCAAGCAATAGATAAAGAAGAAGATTTTTTTATATTAAATTTTAAAATTATTTTAGATTAGATTTATTTATAGATAAGTTAACTTTTAAAAAGAAAATATCTTTAATAACTATAGAAAATATTAGATACTATTAATAATAATACAAAGAAATAATATATTTAATAAATTAAATTGCTAGAAAAGATTTATTAATAGTAAAATCTCAAAAATTCGAATCTTAACTAATACAAAAAACAATTATAATTGTTTAAGAAGAACAATATATTATGTTTGTTTAAAAAGAAAAATATAATATTGTTGTAAAAATTTTAGCTCAAAAAATCAAATTACTTTATAAAATTTTTAACAAAGAGCAAATCTCTTAGCTAAAGTATTATATACTTTGCGTAAATAATTACAAAATTCGAATCTATAATATACAAAATATTAATTATAATTTTGTTATTATAATAGTAATACAAAGAGATAATATACTTACTAAAAAAAAAATTATAAATATTTTTGTTGCTTTTTGAAGTATTACTAAAGTTAAGTTTTAAATACAATAGTTAATTTAATTATATTTGTAAATATAGATTTTATTATAAAGAAATTTACAAATTAGATACTAAAATACAAATTAAGAAATAAAAAAATAAATCAATTTCTAGTATTTTCGAATCTTACAAAAAACAATAGTATTGAACTTCTACTTTTATATATATTATTGCAAAATATTAATATATTAATTAAAAACATATTATTTGTTTGTATTATTTTAACTATATTAGTATTTTAAACACACATTTTTTTTTTTTTTTTTTAAACTTTTTTTTGTCTTTGCTTATTTTATTACGTTCAAATTGAAAAACTAGTTTATTGCAAGAAAACTTTGAAATCGATCGACAAATTAATAAACTAAATATATTAGTTTTAGACAAAATATTTCGCATTATTTGTATATATTATCTATTTGCTTTACGCGAGCTATCGAAGAAAATAATAAATTTAACAATATTAAAAAGAGATTTATATAAATATAAAAGAAAGATATTAAATTCGAAACAAAATTCAAAGAAATTATAGTAAAATAAACAATAATTTTGATAATCTTAACTAGTGCAAATGTGTCGAAAAATTGTGTAAAAAAAGAGACTTAAATTAGTAATTAACAATAAAAATATATAATATAAACAATAAAACAATTAACAAATATAAACTTGCGTAATATGTTAACAAAATTAGATATATATTAATATAAAAAAATAACAATTTTGTATTAACAAAAGTTTAAAGTAAATATTAATAAATAAATATTAACTTTAATTCTAATATATATATTTTTTACTTTATTTTAATAAAACTATTTGTTAATATATTATTTACAATTCTATTAATCTTTTCAAATTTTTTATTTTTTAAATTTTGTCGTACTTTACTAGATATTGTAAGAAATTTCTAAGTTGCTATATAACTACATTATTTCTATATATTATTTGTAAAATAAGCTAAGTACACGTACAAATAATAAAAGCGTTATTAATTAATTTAAAAAGTATTGCAAATTGCAATCGCACACAAAAATAAAATAATAATAAAAAGAAATTGTATCGAAAACAATACAATAATTGCAAAACTATCTTAATTTAACTTAAGAAATTGTATAAAACAATTGTTTAAAAATAAGTCTTTGTATTAGATTGTAAATATATAGAGAAAAATATTAAAAATAAAATAGACAAATATCAAATTAATTAAGATCTTTGTAGTAATATATTTAGATAATACAATGAAACATATAATGCTAACAATTTTATAACAAAATACTTTAAAAATAAATTTAGACAAAAAGTAAAAAAGAAATTTGCAATTAAAAAAGCAAATCGATTTAAAATTATTAAAAAAACACAAAAGTTACTTAAAAATACAAATATAATAATAAGATTGTTTTCTAAAAAGATATATATTATCTAAATATATTATTTGTGCTCTATATCTAAACTAAATAATATTACAATTAAGTATTGACAACAAACTTAATATTAATAAAAGCTTTTCGATCTATACAAAATCGATTGTAAAAATTATTTAATAACAAATTATTTATTACAATAGCTTAAATAATTTAAAAAAAACTAATAATAACAATTCTATAAAATTGTTCAATATCTTTGTTAAAAAATTTGCAATTTTAAACAATACAAAGAAAAGAGATATTTCAAATTTTATTATTTTTAAGATAGAGAATTTCAATAATATAATTAAAGAAAATAATTATAAACAAAAAACTTAATACAAGACTCAAAATAATATAAAAGAGCTAAATTATAACTACTATCTAGCAACAAATAATAAAAATAACAAAGAAAATAATAAGAGCAAGAACAATAAAAACAATAGCAATAAGATTGATAAGAATAACAACAACAAAAATAATAATAAAATAAAAAATAACTCGAATTAGACTATTTAAAATAATAGTAAAACAAACAAGATTATTAAGATCTTAAACTAATAACTTTATATATATAATCTAGAGAATCTACTATTACAAAAACAATTATAATATATTACTTTAATGCATTACTATATTATATACTTTATCTTATTATTCTTTTGCATTATAAAATTGTAATTAAAATAAATATTAGAATTGCAACTTATATATAATTTTATATAATTTTATTTAATTTAAAGACTTTAATTCTTAATAATGTATTAAAAGTATATATTTGATACTTTGATAATTTTACTGTTGTTTAAATATTGTTTCTTTATATATAATTAAATAGAATAGACTTAAATAGCAAGTTTCGATAGCTTAATAATTAGAGCAAATATAATTGTTAGTAATTGTTGTCGAATTTAAGAATACGTTGCAATATTAATATTAAACTAACTATAAATAATATTAATTTATTTAATATTTGTATTGTATTAAAGATTTGAATCTCTTTTTAAAGTACAATTAAATTAACTTTTTAAGTTTTAACTCTAAATAACTCAAATGCATTATCTTAATATATTATTAAATAATTTACTATTAAGAAATTATAGAATAGAATATAACTTTCTACTATTTATTTTAGAATTTCTTTATACTAATACTAAGTTTTAACAATTTAAATCGATTTTTCGAATTGTTTTTCGATTTCAAGTCTGCAATTTAATTCGAATTGTCGATTTTAACATTAGAAATCGAATCGACAATTTAATTTTAACTTTTAAAATCGATTTAATTCGATTCGAATCGAATATTCGATTCAAACTCGATAATTCGATCCGACGCAATTAGTCTAAAGAATACTATATTTAATATTATTAAATTGTAAAACTTTTTGCGTTTTCGATTTCTTATAGATATTTTTTGTATTACTATTTATTAAATTCGAAAACTCAATCGAGTATTATTGCAAAAAGTTATATATTCTTAATTTTCGTATTATTAAAGCTCGAAAACAATTAAAAATATCTAATATTATTATTATTATTTTTATACAATTCAATAAGTCTTGTAATATCTATATAATTTCTTAGTATATTATATATTTACAATTGCGTACTATAATTATATATCTTGTTTAGAATATAACTAATTAAATTGTATAGAAATATATTGTTCTAAATTAATAAAAGTATTATATACAATTTTTTGTTATTAAGTTTTTTATTTCTTTATTTATTGTAGACTATATATTTTTTGTTGTTTTTACAAGACTTTTGTTCTAGCTTATATATTTTTTCTTATTTTTTTTTAATTATATTAAGTAGTATATTTGTTATATTAATTGATAGTTTTAATAGAAAATATACTTTCTTTTTTGTTTCTAACTATTATAATAATTCTAGCTTTTTTAATTTTTTAATATCTAATTAAGAAACAAAGCAAGTTTACAAAAGTAATTAAGAAACTATCTATATAATATTACTATTTTATATTTTTGTTTGTTTAGCTATTTATAATTGTATTAATTTTTTTAAATATAGCAATCTTTTTAAACAAATTTACGCAAAATATTAAATTAATTGCTACTCTAATTGCAAGCAATCTACTTAAAGTTAGCAATTACTTTTTTTTCTATATTTTTTTTTAGAGACTTTCTATTAATATTGTTATATTTTTGCAATCAAATTGTATTCTAACGCAACTTATAGTTAACTTATATAGTAATACAATAAGACAAAAGTAAATAAAAAATATGAAAACAAAAATTAGCTAAAAGTTCTTCTTTCTTATATATACAAATCTTGTAGTTATTAATTTGTAAAATACAAAAAATTTAATATATTTTATTAATATTCTTTTAAATATTATCTATTTTGTAATTTTGCTCTTAATACTAGTATTCGATATTTTTATATTTATTTTATTTTATGTTGTGCAACAATATAATATCTTTTATATTTTAAAAAGCAATCTTAATATAGAAGATTTAATTTATTTCAAAATTCTTAATTAACTATTTCTAAAACTATATATTATAGAGATTTATTTAATAAAATTGTTTTGTCTTGTTAGAGACAATTACAATTAATTTGTTTATTTTAAATAAATTGTAATTATAATTTTTATAGCAATCTTTACTCTACTATATTAAAGAATTGTTAATTAAAGTTATTAATTATATTTCGAATATCTATTTGTATACAACAAAAAAGAAGTAAATAATAAAAATGCTATTAAAGCTCTTAAATTGCAAAAATAATTGTTTAATATAATTGATGCTTGCTGCAAAATAGCGCTTCTTAGATTTTTTAATATAAATCGAAATCTCAAAATAATCGAATCTAAAAACAAGATAAAAATTATTGCAAAATTAGAAATTAAATTTTAATTAGACAATTTGTTTAAGTTTCTATTAATAACTATATAGACTCTCGCATTGATTATATAATTTTCTAAAAACAATTTAAATATTAGCGCGTATAAAATTGATAAAATATGTCGAGTTAATATATTAGTTTCTATTAGTAATAAGAATATCTCTTTAAACTTAAAAACAAGAATTGTATATATTAACAAATTATTTTTTGCAAAATTGCTAAATATATTAGTATAATTACAAAGAAAATAATACTAATAATTATATATTAATATAGATTATATATAGTTTCTAACTATTTAATAAATTATAGTTTTCAAAAATATATTATAGTCGAAGCTTTCTAATAATCTACAAACGTTGTTAGCTAATTTTTTTTTATTTTTTTGTTTTTTGAATTAAAACACAATATATGCAACAACAAAATACTAACAAATTCAAAAACTTGTTCTCTTTAATATAATTTTTTTTTTGTATTTTCTCGACTAATATATTGCAATATATTATTGACGTAGCAATTAAAAAGCACAAGTTAGTTAAAATACTATATTAAGTTTTAGTACTTACAGGCCCATCTATAGGGTTATTTTCCCGGAATTAATCCGGAGACTATCCGGAATCTATCCGGAATATTGCCATTTTGGTTAATTTTCGGTTAACTACCGGTTAACTTCCGGTTAGAAAACCGGTTGATAACCGGCAGTCAACCGCTATATAGCAGCTTTATAACCTATAGATGCTAATTTTGAAATTTTAAGAATTTTAAATTTTTACAATTTTAGAAAATCTTCTAAGTCCCGACGCTAGCCCGATCGAGGTTTCGACTTTCAACATGTCGAATAGTAAACTATATATATCGTTGATTCGTTAATACGTGAAGTCGTTAAAGCATTATTCTATTTTTAAATTAAAGTTTTAATCTTAAATTTAAAGTTTAAGAAACTCGAGAAGTCTCTAGCTTCGCGACTATCGACGCTATCGAAATTTTAATTATAAAATCACGTGATTTACGTAATTTATATACGCGCGTTAGACCCCCCTCAACTGGCGTGTACGTACTACATTACTTATGTATTACTAATATTAGTTAATCTACTTAGATTAAAAATTTAGAAATTTTTTGAAAGTTTATTACTAGTAATATTTATACCCGGAATTTACCCGGAATTTACCCGGAATATTGCCAATTTAGTTATTAACCCGCGTGTGGTTTATTTGAAGCAAACCCGGAATTTACCCGACATTTTCCGGTTAAATAACTAATTTGTGCCAGTTATCTATCCGTTATTTAACCGCAATATTCTGGCAATATGCTGGCAATATTCTAGCAATAATCCAGCAATATTCCAGCAATATTCCGGCAATATTCCGGCAATATTCCAGGTAAATATCGGGTAAATAACTATAGTCTTTGGCTGTACAGTATAATCTCTATTATATTTTTATTATTTGTTATTAAAAACAATTTTAAAAAGATATCTATACTACTATTGCAACTATTAAAATTGTAATTTTTTAAATCTTCTTTGCGCGTCTAAATCTTTTTATATAATATACAAGAACAATATAATTTCTAATAATCTAAAATTAATTATTTAGTACTTCTCTTAAAATATGTTAGAGCAAATAGATATATATATATTGTATAGATCGAAACAAACAAAAAGCAAATAGCTTTAAAATATATAATATAGTTTAATAGAAATAAAGCAAGACTTTTTAAATACTTAAGTAGTAAATAATTAGAAAGACAATTAAGACTCTATATTATTATATATTAACGCAAGAATTTGCAATTAAAGAAATCAATATTATCTATTATATCTTAATAATAGATTGTTAGAAACAATACAATTTTATATAGTTTTAACTATTAGCTAAAATTTATTATTTTTGTGTTGTTTAAATTATAGTTTTTAAATTAGCTAAAAACTATTAATCTTAAATCTTTTTTATAAATCGAAATAATAAAGTACGTTTTAAATATAGTCTTTAAAGTTAGCTAAAAATAATAATTTATATATTGTTTTTGCAAACTAAAAGTACTAATATTGTTACAAGATATATTAAATATCAATTATTAACTATTTTTTCTTAGTTAATTTTATTATTAATCTATTCTTTATACTAGTTTTCTTTGTTTCTAAACTCTGTAGATTTTAACTAAAAAACAATATTTCGAGTATTAATACAAATTTTGCAAAAAGTTATTGTTTTTAAACTAAAATAAAGAATAAAATATATATTAATACGGGTTGCAGCTTATCTCGAGTGCAGAAATCGCACTCGAGACGAGCTTATCCCAAGTAAGAATTCTTACCTAAGGTGAACTTTGTCGATGCTCAACTTATGCTTAGCATGGTTATTTCGAATTATAGAAATTAATCGCAATTTTCGTTCGCGATCGAGATGCAAGCTTAATATATATATAGCTTATATAGAGCCCTTATAAACCTTTTTATTTAGTGTTGACTAAAAATTAACTTCTAGAATTTTGCTTCTTTCTAGTACATACTAAATATAAATTTAATTCTTTATATCTATAACATTTTTAGAGTTGTGTAAAGTTTGTAACGCGCAATCAATTAAATTTAAAAACAAGATTTACGTATTGCGAAGTTATATTTCGTTATAGTATAAATTACTCTTAGACGTAGCATAAGTTTAATATAGTTTTACATTTGCGCAATTCAATTATTTGTTTTGCATATATATTATATTTAAGCTTAGTCTATATTTAATTTAAATCTTAATAACAATATATCTTTTAATAGTATTATCAATTTTTTTGTCTTCAAAATTTTTATGTTTTTTGACAAAAAAAATTCTTTTAAGTTTAAGAATTTTGTAAATTAAAATTAATAAACGATTTCGCAATAAATAAATAAAATTAAGATTTACTTTATATTTATTATATACTAGATATTCGTTAAACATATAAACAAACTTCGAAACTTAATAATATTAATATTATTGAATTAAATGCAACATTAAGTAATTAAAATATTAACAAAAATGCTTTTATAAACAATTAAGAAAATTAAAATGCATTAAATAATTAAGATCTTAATAATTTTAACAAATTATTATTTATAAAATTTAAAAAATTAGATTCTTTTTTACACTTTATATCTATTATATGGTAGTTAATATTTATTATATATATAGCTTTATTAACGTCAATAAGATTGCAATTATTTTCAAAAAACGCAATTAAATAGTTGTATTAAAAGTGCAAAATTATTATAATATTCTAGCATATTTATATACGCATTTAAAGAGAATTTTTCATTTTATATATAAAAAAAGCACAATATTAGTTAAGATTTTAATTAACGTCTCTATTAGAGCATTAATTAACAAATATATGTTTAGTATATATTTAACTTAAATAAAATATAATTTTGATTTATATTAAAACTAGATTTAATTCTTTATTGTTGCAATTAACTTTAAGATTACTTAGATTGCTTTTTTACTTTTAGAAATCAAAAAAAAAGACAAAGCAAACAAAATTTAGCGTCAAAGTTTCAAATGTTTTAAAATCAAATATTGCGAATACTTGTATTTAGATGTACTACGCATATATTTAATATACAATAGAGTTAAGCTTAAGAATATTAATAATTTTTGACAATACTTTATTTAATTAATGTATATAATAAATGTTAACGCGCAATTAAAGCGTTGCACAAAGATCTAATATTATAAATTTCTTAAAAAATAACAAGATTAATATATATGTTGTGTGCATTTTAAATCTATAATTCGCGTATACAAAAATTAAAAGTCTACTATATAAGAGACTTATAAAATAAATTCTTACTTTATTTATATTGTTCGTAAACTAATTTTATAAATTTATCGAATTAAATATTTTTTATTTTTCGATACAAAATTATAGTATACAAATCGAATTATTAACGCAAATTTAATATATATTAATATTAATTATTTTCGTATTTTAATAAATTACAAATCATAACAACGCACAAAAAATTGCATCTTTATTAAATATCTAACTTTTAAAAACTTTATTTGCGATCAATTTTATTTTAATATAAGTTTAGTATATATTAAATATATACAAAATTTAATTATTTTTAAAGAAATAACAAAATTAAAATTAATATATGTAATGCGCAATTAAATATCTATATTTTTGTTAATTAAAAATAATTTTTATTTTTTATGCTAATTGCACACGAAAATTATGCTTATTATTTATTATATTTTATTAAAATATTTCGAGAAATTGTCGACAACATAATTGCGGTAATTAAATAACAAAATCTATTATCTTTAACAACGCATAAATTAAGTTTATATCTAATATATGCGTTGTTTGCGCTAAACATTTTGTAAAACGCTTTGTTATCTCTTTTATTATATTTAATTTATGCACAAAATATAACAAAATTGCTTTGCGTTATATATATAATAATCTTAATATAAAAGATCGTATAATAATATTAATTCGCAAGCAAAAATTTAAGAAAATTTTTGTTAAAATAGTTTTAAAAAATTAGTTTATATTTAGTTTAAACATTGTATAAATCTAGCTTATAATTTATAAAAATTAAGCGAAAATTTCTTTTTAATTAATTGCGTTCTTTAAAGAAGCAATAAATTAAAAACATTATTTATTTTAACAAAAATTCTTAACAATATATTGTTGTATATTGTATTTATACTTAAACTAAAACTTTTATAAATTAATTATATTTTAAAATAAATTTTGCATTTAAACAAATTTAAGACAAAACAAATCTATATAGTATTTTAAATTAAAACAAGAATTATTATTGTAAGTTTAATATATGCACAATATATATTAAGTATATGCTCAAATTATAATAGAAATTAATATCTATTATTACGCGTAAATTAATATAGAGACTACAAAAAATTATTATATAATATTTATTAAGATATTTGAAGCGTTAAAAGAAGTTGTTTGTCAAACTATTTAAATTTTTTATATTAATTGTAAAAACAAAGAATTGCGAACTTTTATAATAAATATAAACAAAAAACAAGTTTAAAGTATACTTAATATATACTAGAATTACATAGATATTACTAATGTTTTATTTAAAATTTTAGAAATATTTTTACAATTTTAATAACTTTTAAGAGTAATTTAAATATTTTAAACATATATTGATCTTTTATTAAATATATTTTAAGCGTAATTTTTAAAAACGTTATTTTAATTATTTGGCAACTTATTTTATTAATTAACTTTAAAAAATTAAAATTGTTGACAAATTACTACAATATATAAACAATATAAGCATATTATATTTTAAGCTTAAGATATAAATTAAATATCGAAAAACAAAATAAATTTTTGTCGAATTATATAAAAAGAAATTAAAGATTTCTTTGTATTAATAAACGCTAATTTGCAATTATATTAATATAGAAGAAAGCAATTACTTTTAAAATAATAAATTTGCGAAACAAAAATTATTATTACTTGTTTCTATATTTAAATAAAATTTATATTTGTTCTAAATTGTATTTATGCTAATTATATATTAAAATAAGAAAATACGTTATTAAAATATTTAAAAAGAACAATTTTAAAACAAAAAAAAATATTTTATTTACTTGACGCAATCGCAATAAATTTAATTGTATTGTTGCTTAATTAATCAAAAAAAAATATATAATTAGTTTATATTTAATTTGACTTAATAATTAATTAAATTATAGATAAAAAAGATCGAAGAATTGTAGAATGTTATTAACGATATTTATATTTTTCTTTTAATTTAAAAAATTCTTATATAATATTCTTTTTTAATAGATTTAATTTTAAGTATAAATTTGGCACAAATATAATATTTGAATTTAATAGCGAATTTTTTTATATATCTTAAAGTCGCAACTTAAGAATTACTTACTTAATAAAAAATTAATGTTAAACATCGATTTGATATATATTAAATAAAAATCTTAAAACGTCTTCTTTAATACGACAATATATAGAGACATTATCTAAAAGAGACAAACGTTAAACATTAATTCAACATATATTAAATAAAGATTCTAAAATATCTTCTTTAATACAACAATATATAGAGATATTATTTAAGAAAGACAAACGTTGAATATCGATTCGATATATATTAGATAAAGGTTCTAAAATGTTTTCTTTAATACAACGATATGCAAAGACATTATTTAAAAAAAAAACGTTAAGTATTGATTCAACATATATTAAATAAAAATTTTAAAATGTTTTCTTTAATATAACAACATATAGAGGCATTATTTAAAAGAGACAAATGTCAAGCATTAACTTAATATATGTTTAATAAAAATTCTAAAACGTTTTCTTTAATATAACAACATATAAAGATATTATTTAAAAAAGATAAACGTTAAACATTAATTCGATATATATTGTTATTTAACTCAAATAAATATAAATTAGACTTAAGCTTTATAAATAATATATCAAAATTAAACAAAGAATACTTACAGGCCCATCTATAGGGTTATTTTCCCGGAATTCATCCGGATACTATCCGGAATCTATCCGGAATATTTCTATTTTGGTTGATTTCCGGTTAACTTTCGGTTGGAAAACCGGTTGATAACCGGCAGTCAACCGCTATATAGCAGCTTTATAACCTATAGATGCTAATTTTTACATTTTGAAAATTGGAAATTGGAAATTTTGGAAATATTTCTAAGTCCCGACGCTAGCCCGATCGAGGTTTCGAGTCTTGGCATATCGAATAGTAAACTATGTATATCGTTGATTCGTTAATACGTGAAGTCGTTAAAGCATTATTCTATTTTTAAATTAAAGTTTTAATCTTAAATTTAAAGTTTAAGAAACTCGAGAAGTCTCTAGCTTCGCGACTATCGACGCTAACAAATATTTAATTGCGAAATCACGTGATTTACGAAATTTCTATGCGCGCTAGACCCCCCCTACTAGCGTGTGCGTACTACATTATTTATATTGCTAATATTACTTAATCTACTTATCTAAAAAAAATATATATATATATATATTATTACTAGTAATATTTATGCCCGGAATTTACCCGGAATTTACCCGGAATATTGCTGTTTTGGTTATTACCCCGCGTGTGGTTTATTTGAAGCAAACCCGGAATTTACCCGGCACTTTCCGGTTAAATAACCGATTTTTGCCAGTTATCTATCTGTTATTCAACCGCAATATTGTGGCAATATCCTGGCAATATCCTGGCAATATTCCGGCAATATTCTGGCAATATTCCGGCAATATTCCGGATAAATATCGGGTAAATAACTATAGTCTTTGGTCGTACAGTATAGAGCAACATTATTAAAACATTAAATTAAAAATTAAGTGCAAGAACAACGCATACAACGTATGCGTCAAATATGTAACAAATTTCTACAAAAAAAAGAAAAAAAACTAACGAAAGAAATTGTTAAGTTAAAGAAATTCGATATTATTAGCAACACAAAAAATATTTTAAATGTAATTTTATTATAAGTAAATTAACAATATCTATTAAGTAATTAAGACAACAACAAAGATAAATTAGCTTATAAATTTACATTTTTGTTTTACAAATATTGCATAATATTAATAATTTAAGAATTTTCGTTTAGACTTAAAAGACTACGCATAAATCTAATATATATTAAGTTTATATCAAACATTAATTTGAAAAAAGATTTATTACTTTATTGAAAAATTCAAAATTAAAAAAAAACAATTAAAGACAAAATTATATATAAGACATTTGTATTATTTGTGAAATTAACAAATATAATAACGCGACGAGCTATTATAATTGCTTGTTTGACTTTACTTTATAAAAAATAATATCTAGAATAAAAGAAGTAAGTACAAGATTAAAATAATAAATAAAATAAGTATATAATAAGCGTAGACAAAACATAGACTCAATATATATTTAAATATAATTAAAAAGAGAATCTTAATTCAAGATTAAAGAAAGTATAAAAAGATTTTATATTAAATATAGATTGTATTTTATTTTAAATTGATTTGCAAAAGAATTTTTTTTATTAAAATATAATTATCGTAGCAATTACGCAAAAGCAAAGCATATAATAAGTATTAATTTATTTTGTTAAATTAAAGTTAAAAAGACAAGTATTTAATCGTTTATATTGTATATACTAAACATAATTAAAAGCACACAACTAGTTAAAACAAATCAAAGCATTATATACAACATATATTGAGTCTAAGATTCAATTAAACAATCTTAAAAGCTTCTTGTTGTTAATTTGTCTTAATTTATACTTAGCATATATATAATATATACAATAAAAAATAATTTAATCTTTGTCTTTTTTAGTTGTAGATATAACAATAGTTTTCGCAATAATTGCATTAGTTAAACATAAACTTAATATAATTTTAGCATAAATAAAAAGATAATCGCACTAACTTTTATCGTTAATAAAGATAAATTTATTTAAAAAAGAATCAATTATGCATAAACTTAGCATAGACGTATTATAGATGTAACATAAAATTATAAATAACATCTTACTTTTTGTTATTAAAATATCAATTAAAATATAGATATTTATTAAGTATAAAATTAACATAGTTTTAATATAGTAAATTAACAAATAAAATTTGCTCTTGTTTAAATTAAAAGAAGCATTATAATTCTTTTTTGTACATATAGTAAACATAAGTATAATATATACAAGTTTTAGACTTTTCTATTAGAGTCGATGATCGCATTTAATTTTTTTTTATTACGAACAACTTTTTTTCGTTAACTATACATATATTAAACATAAATAAAATATAAATTTTTAAAGATTTTCGAAATTTTAAGCGCATTATTATTATAAGATTTCTTTGTTTCTTTATGTTTCTTTAATACTAATATATACTTAATATAAACTAAATTTAAAGTATAATTAAATAATCTATTCGAAGATTTAATATTTATAATAAATATATTAACTTGCGCATAGTTTAAACATATATTAAGTATAAACTAATATAATAAAATATATAAAAAGAAGTTTTTCGATTAAAGTATTAATATAACGCTAAAAGTAAATTAACATAAGTTTAGCATATTTTAAAACTAAGTTAAAAGCATACTTTTCGCAAACATTCTTTAAATCGAAAAACAAATATTTGAAAAAAGACAATAAACAATAATTAATTAATAACTTTAAAAATCGTATTAGTGCGAGTTTAATATTAGTCGAATCTATGCGTAATTAATACGTTATCGAAGTCTTAAATTACAAAATAAGCATTTATATATATAATATAAGAACAAAAAAAATAAGAGATAAATCAAATATATAATAAGCATAAAATAAGCTTATTTTGCGATAAAAGTATGTTTTGAAAACAATTGTAAATTTTTGATTATAACAACTATTCTATATAAGCTTAATATATACTTAATATTAATTTAGTTTACGCAATATACTTTATGTTGTTTGCATATTAATAAACAATTATATTAATTATATATTTGTATTTATACAAAATATAAGCTTAGCTTAAGCAAAATATATAGAAGTTATACTTTAACTTTGTAGAATAATTTGTATCTTGTTATTTTTCAAATTTAACTCAAAGCTTTATAGCATTAAATTAGCATAAACTAGATATATATTAAGTATAAAAGAGACATTTTTTTTTTAAAATAACGCATATTTGAAGAAATATTTTTTGTATCTAAATTTGCAATTGTATATGCTTAGCGTATACGTTATATATAATTAATTAAAATATTTGTTTATTTGTTTTAATATAATATGTTCTTTAATAATAACGTAACTTAATTTTAATTTTAACTTAATATATATTAAACATAAATAAAATTACAATTATATATACGAATAACTAGCAATTAAGTGCGATAAAAGTTACTTTATACATTTGATTAATTAATGTTATTGTACAATTACATTTGTTAATACTTAATATATATAGAGTCGCAACTAAATTTATGCGACTTATACGTTTATATTAAAGAAAACGATTTAAGTCTTAGAATTTAACGCAATTAATAATATCTAATATATACTAAGTTTAGATTAAATCTATATATAAATTGTTTATTATTTTTCGAAAATTTAATAATAAATATTGCTAATGCTTAGTATAAATTAAATTACAACAAAAAATATCTTTTTATTAAATTTGTTATCTATTTAGTTAAATTTTATATGCGCTAAATATAGATTCAATATATGTCTAGTATAAAATTGTGTTATAATTGAACGTTTACGTTTAATTACAAAATTAAGATTTAAATTAAAAAAAAATTCTTAAACGTATAATCAATATATGCTAGACAAAAGCATCGCATATGCTATGCTTATTATAATAATATCTTAAAGAAGACAAGTTTTGCGCATTTGTTATATTAAGATTGTCGTAATATATTTTAACATTAACAAACTAAATTGCGACGACATTTATGTTAAATATATACTAAGATAATAGAAGCAATAAAATTAAAGAATATATTAGACTTATACTATAAATTTATTAATAAAATTAAAAGTATATACTACAATAATACAAATAATTAGAAAAGATAAAAATAAAAAACGCGACAATTGTACTTTAATTTTACAAAATATACTAAAAACTTAATACGTAATTTGCGCAATTTTACTTATTTTTAACATATACTATAGCAATGCTAAATTTATATTTAAATCGCATCTTGCATAAGCGCGTCGAAATTACGCGTTTAAGATCAAGATAATAGTTTTTCTTTTAACAATTATAAATTATATTAAGTATATATTTAGCTTATTTTAAGTTTTAAAAATCGAACAAAATTATAATTACTTAGTGTATTAAGATAATCAATTTATATAATTAATATATGTTAGATATATATATCTTCTTTTAACGCATTTTTAAACTTTCAATTTTTTTGTATAATTTAGTACGATTTACATAAAGTATAAACTCTATATAAACAAAGCTTATCTCAAATGCAAATTTTTTACTCAAAATAAGCTCTAGAATAACGAAATTATAAATTTAGCATATATTTGATATATACAACTTGCAATAAGAGCGTCTTTTTAAATTTATAATCTTCGTTTTATTTAGCACGCTTTATGTTGAGCATAGATTAAACATAAATCGAGCTTATCTTAAGTAAGAATTCCTACTCAAGATAAGTTCGTCTCGAGTAAGAAATTTGTATTCGGGATAAGCTATATGCCTATATTAATAATATAATAGAGAAAATTATAAAGCAAAATAGATTTAGTTTGTATATTTTTTAATATCTCGATAATATAGTTGCGTCTATTAACAAATAGATAGACGCAATATATATAACAATATAATAAATTTTAAAGTTAAGCATTCTTATTAGATTTTAACAAGTATTTAGAATAGCTATAAGAGAAAAGAGCTATCTATAAAAATATTAATTAAAGAGCAAAATATATATATTTCTAATTAAGTTATTATATAGCTAGTCTATTATATATTAAGTATTAATATTAACTAACTTTATTATAAAGAATAACAAAATATACAATTAATTGCAATTGTTCTATTTGTTGTTTAATTTATAAAAATTTTATATTTTAATAAGAAAATAAGCAAAGTTTGTTGCAAGAACTAACAATAACAAAATATATAACTAAACTATTTATTAAGCTTTTAACAAAAGTATTTGTCGATATACTATTGCAATAAAAGAATTGTAATAATTGCAATATAGCAATCTACTATAAATTGCGTAGTTATCAAAGTATTTGTTGTAAATATAAATTTAAGATTTGAATATTCTTATATCTACTTATGTATTCTAGATTAATAAAAAGCTATTGTTAACTATTAAATAATTGTTGCTATAAAAATATAAAATAGATCGAAATATTTAATTAGATTTGTAATAGTTGTCAAATATAGATATATATTAATTGTTTGATTTACTCTAGCTATAGAAGTATTAACGTTTTAAATAATTAAATTGCAATATATATTCTCGACAACTATTCGACAGAATTTTTTAAGTATTGCACAAAACGCTCTACAATATATTGTTCGAAAAGAATCTTTAAATCTTATTAAATTGCTCTATAACTATTATATTAATATTAAAGCTCAATCTTATAAATTTATTTGCAATCTACTGTTTCTTACTAATTGTACAAAAAATAAAGAGATAATATAATAATTTTTTGAATCGAAATTAATATTAATACTATAGTATATATATATAATTTTTAAAAAAAAATAGATCTGTAAATCTCGAATATTAAAATAGAGCAATTAGTATTAAAGTATATTAATTATATCTATAGTTTAGAGACTATAATTTTAAATTACAAGACATTTGCGTTACTAGATTATTAAAATATTGTATCTATTAATTGTTTATTTAAATTTTAATTAAATATAATTAGTAGAAGATATAGTCTTAAGAGAATCTTGTACTAGTATCCAAAAATATAGTTAATTCGAGAAAATAATTAATTCGAGATAAAATATATCTTTCAATACTAGTTTGTGTAAAGATAATAGATTTGACAATAAATATAAGTTTTATTGCTCGATATCTTTTGTTTTAGCAAAAACTAGTTAAATATAAAAAATATCTATAACTAACATTATATTATCTATTTTCGAATCTTGTTATTAAATTGATTAATACTAAAAAACTATTAATATTTATATTGTATATTAAATTATTAACTCTTTTAAATAGCTATTGCAAAATTGCAAATATTGCGCTATTAAGTCTTTGTATCAAATTAAGTATTATATTAATATTTATTTTTAGTTAATATATTTCTTGCTTATTTTAAGTAACTCTGCTATATAGTTTTTCAAAACTAAAATTCGATTAAGTATATTATATATTGTATTGAATATAACTCTATAAACAATTATCGAAAAAAGAAACTTTATTAATTGATATATCTAAAATATATTTATTTAAAATTAAATCTTAAAATATATTAAATCTATAAAATATAGTAAAAGATAATATCGAGTTATCTATTTTGAACAAATCTATATTATTTAAACAACTTAATACTATAGAAGTTTAAGAGATTTTATAATATCTGAAGTATCAATTAAGAAGTTTAGCAAAAGAAATAGATTAAAAGTCTAGTATTGTTTAATAATACAAAAATAATTTAGTCTTAGTTAATATTTAGACTGCCAATAAACTTAATAGTTAGCTATAGTTTTTAAAATTACAATAGAAAAGTTATAGCTATTTTGCACTCGCAATTGTAGTAGAGCTAGTTAAGATTATAGTAGTAGTAGAGCTAGTTAAGATTGTAACAGTAATAGAACTAGTTAAGATTATAGTAGTAGTAAAGCTAAACAAAACTATAGTAGAGAGCTGTACAACAATTGCTACTTTATAAAAGACAATTAGTATTAATTTGTACAAAATTAGCAAATACAATTATACAATTAATATAAATAATATAGTTGCTATACTAAAGTAATTCGATATTAATCTAAAATAGATATACTAAATAATATAATAGAAAAATTTGTATATTTATTGTTAAAGTAAATTTCTAATTTTAAAAAATCTAGAATCAAATATATTTTTTAAGTCTTAAAAATATTTTTTGTAATTTAAGATTTGTCGAAACAATTTATTTGTTAATTTGTTATTTACAAATTTAAATCTTATACTAAATTAAAACAAAAATAAACAAAAAATTATTTAATATCGATACAACTTAAAGTATATTATAGTAATATTAAATATTAACGCATTGTTATTTGTTGCTAGCTTAGTTATTTATTTAAGTAAACAGAAAGCAATATTAAATAGATACAAAAATTATATTTAATTTTAAATAATTCTTGTATTTTATTAAGATTTATAAAATACTAAATTACAAAATAACATTTTTACATATTAATATAAAGTACTTCTCTAATATTTTTTATAATATTTGCTAATTAATATTTGAAGAATAAACTCTATTAGAGATTAAATTTAAAAAGCTTTTTTTTGTTTTTTGCAATATATTTGTATTATATAGATATTTTATTAAAACGTCTTTGTATCTTTTATTGTAGTATTGCTTATTATTTTTGTTGTATAATTTCCATTAATTGCTCTTGCAATATTTATAAATAATAATATATATATTGTTTAAATATATTTTATATAGTTTCTTGCAAATTAAAATCTAATAATTGTAAAAAAGAATATAATTAATTAGACTATCAAATATAGAAAATTAGATTGTTCAAAGTAAATTTGCTAACTTAACAAAGATAATAGTATTAAAACGCAAGAAAAAGAAGATAAAAAAATTAAACAAAAAATTAAAAACAAGAAATAAAATATTTAGAAAAAACAAAAGAATTACAAAAAAATATATATATAAGATAGAGAGAAAGTCTGCAATTGCGCAATTTTTATTTCGAATTATTTATTTAAAAAATAATAGTAATTTATTTTTAATATTTAAGTCTTTAACTATCTATACAATTTATTATATATTATTGAAAAAGCAAATTATTGTTATTTTGCAATATATACTAATCTTAAGTTATATCTATTTTGAAATAGATTAAAATATATATTAATACAATTTATTTTAAAACCAAAAATTAAAATAAATATATTGTTATTTTTATATTTGTATATTGTATAATTATTGCTAGAAATTGTATAAATTACAAAATATATAAAGTTATTAATAGAGCAAACTATTTATTAACAATTTCTAATTATTTTGTCAAATTTAAGACTATAGATTGCAAAAAAATATAAAAAAAATTTATTAATATTAAATATATTGTAGAAGAGATTAAATAAGATATAAAAAGTATATATATATTTAAATTGAATAATATAATTTTGATTAAAAGTTGTTGCAATATTTGTTGTTATATTAATATTTTAATTTGAAGTTAGCTTTATTAATACTTTGTTGTTATCTAAATTTAATTAATATATTTTTCGATAAATATATTTTGCTTTAAGTATTTGTAACAAAGAGTTATTATTAACGCAAAATTTAAAAAAGATAGAGAAATTGTACTTATTAATTATAACAACTTATTTTTTTTGCAAACTTAAGTAAAAAGATAGAAAATCTATAGTTTAAAGTAATAGATTAACTAGTTAGCTAGTTTTAACAATTTTTAACAATATAATTTGCAAAATATCTTAATAAATTAAAAATAAATATTGTGTTCGAAAAAGTCTCGAAATTCAAGATATTTAAAAGATAAAATATCTATTATTAACAAAAATTCTAACAATTATAAGCAATAATTAAGAGAGTATTATTAAGATAACTTATAATTAATTTTTCTATATCGAAAAAGTTGTTTTTATACAAAAACAATCTTATTTTAGACTTTTTTACAAAAGCAATAAAAGAAAAAAAGATAAAAGTTAACAAAATTTCTTGCTAATTAATATAATCTAACAGTTACAATATTTGCTATTTTTAATTTTTAATTTTTAATTAATTAAATTTAATAAAGCTATTAATTAACTTTTACAATTTCGACTTTAATATCTTATTGTTTTATTTAACAAGACTTTATTATATATTATATATATAGTTTTAATTTTAATTAATACAAGATTTAAAATTAAATCTTTTACTAAATACTCGAATCAAACAAAGATTTTTTTCAATATATAGTACAAGTTTTATTTACAAAAAATTGACTACAATATTTTCTCGACAATATTCAAAAAAAAAAATTTAATATCGAAATTCGCGAGTTTAAAAAATTAAATATATTATATTGTTTATCTATAGCAAACTTCTATCTAATAATAAGTTAAATACAAATAAAGAATTTTAGCTATTTGCAATATTTGAAAACAAAATTCTTAATATTAACTAGTTTAATATTAAATATTATAGCTAATTACAAACTTTTGCTAACAGTTTTTATATTTATTTTATTTAGATATTTTAGTATTTAGTAATTTCTTTTACTTATTATAGTATCTAGCTATAAATTGCTAGCAACTTTAATTAAATTCAAATATATATTGCTATTTTCGAAAATATTATATTAGTATAACTAAAACTATAGAAAGTACAAAATAGCAATAAAACAAAATATCAAATCTTAAATTGTATTTTTTAAATATATTTAAATCTATTATTAACTTTGTTTAATAAATAGAGTTAGATAACAAATTAAGCAACAATAATTAATTTGAGCTATATAATTTTAGCATCAACGCAATATATAATTAGCTCGAAAAAAGAAATAGATCTATAGATTAGTACTATAAACTAATAGATAAATCTATAAGAATACTTGTCTAATTAGTAATTAATTTAAAAACTTCGATCAATATTAATATAGAAAAAAAATAATGCTTAATAGAGATTGAATAAACTTCTTTAAAAAAAATATTAATATTAATAACAATTTTAATAGATAAAGATATTTCGATAAATTTAAACACTAATTTTGTATATAAAGTTAGCAAAATATTAATTGTTTTCGAGAATTCTTATTGTAGAATCTAATTTAACAAAACAAGACTAAAGAATTTTATTAAAATTAATATAATTAAGAGTATATTCTTAAAATAGCAATTTAGTTGTTGTTTCAATCTTTTAAATAAATAATTTTGTTATTAAAAGCTTCAATATTAACATTAATTTATATTGTAGAAATACTTAACAATTGTTGAAAATATAAGTATTAATTTAGAAATTAACAAATATGTTTTGCAATTAAATTAATATTTAAATGTTTTTAAAATCGAAATTAAATTAGTTTCGATTAATTGTTAATTCTAATATACAAAATAAAAATAACTTTGTATCTCTTTTAATATTATAAGAGATTGTTTTTTGTATAGTTTTCTAAGCAAAAAAGTATTTGTATATTTATCTATAAATATTAATATTAATACTTTTTTAAATTTCTATTAAGTTGTATCTCTAGACTTGCAATTAATTATAAATAACAAAAATATTTTTAATAAAAATATAATAAATAAATAAGCAACTAAGTTGTTTGCAATTTCTATAAACAATATATTCGATACAAGTAAAAAGATTACAAATAAATAATTATTGTAAACAATTAAGTTGTTTGCAATCTTTATAAGCGACAAATTTAATACAAGCAATAATTTCTCGAAAAAAAAGTTTATTAAATTAAAAATATAATATCAAAGAATAAAAATATTATTTTTAAATTATTTTTTGTTAATGCAATCGAAGAAGTTTAGAAATACAATAAAATAAAACAAATTCTAAAAGTTATAGAAATAGAAATACTAAAATATTACTTTTTGTTAAATATAGAAGATAAAAAAACTATATTTCGAATACTTTATATATTTGTGTATTTCGACAAATAATAGCAATTATAGATAAAAAAAGCTATAAATACTATAGCAAGTATATTAGAGTATCTATTAAATATTAAAATACTAAAATTGTAGCAAAATTAAATAACATTTATAAGAATTTTAAAATTGTTAATTTATTATAGCAAAATACAAAAACTATAGATAATAAAAAATTGCAAAATTACTAAAATATAGTTACTTTTACAATAACAATAATTAAATTATAATACAATTTTAACAATACTATTTCTAGATAAATACTTTTTAAATAAAATTCAAATTAGCAAAAAAAAAAATAGAATAAACAAAAAAGAAATAAATACAAATATATTTTTTAAATATTTTTTAAATATATATAAGCAAACGCTCAATCTTCGACATTAATATAAGAAATTAACAAATAAAACAAAAAAGAGTAAACTATTTTAATAATTTAAAAATATTAATATTAAGACTACAAAATTTTGTAAAAAATATAAGATTTCTAGCAACTAAATTTAACAAAATTAAAAAATAGATTAAGAGTACAATTTTTTGCTTACTATTGTTAATTTTAAGAGAATTAAAATAACTTAGATAATTGATACTAATTTTAAGAAATTCGAAATACTTAGAAATAATTTAACAAATAATTAGAATTTAAATAATAGAAAAAGTTTCTTATTTTAAATAAATAAAAGTTAAGCAAAAATAATTCAAATATTAATCGAGATAATAAAAGTAGCAAAAATCTAATATAAATAGATTTAAAAGACAAAAAAAAAGTAGATATTAAAAATAAAAATTTAAAAAGCAATAAAATCTTAAAGAACAAAAAAGAAACAAATATCGACAAAAATAATTTAATTGATATAAATTTTAGAAGTTCGAAAAAAGTAAATATAAAAAAAATTCCAAAAAGCAACAATATTAAAGATATAAATTTATCAAATTTTTGAGCTTTTACTAACAATAATTAATAAATTTACAAATAATATAGATATAACGCAAAAGAATATTAATTTATTGTACAAACAAAAAAAAACAAATACAAAATTCTTTTTAAAAAAACAATAAAATATATATGTATTAAAACATTTGTAAATTATATATACAAAATAACTTAAATTAATTATAACAATACTAAATATACAAAAGTAAATACAAAAATATTTTCTATATTTATAAATATAATTTATCGAGAACTATAAATACAAAACAATAAGTACAAAAAGTTGTCAATTATATTTGTTTAAGACTTTTTTAAGAATAATACAAACAAATAGCTAAGTAAATTAGTTTATTAATATATATTTAATTATAAGTATATCGATAATTGTATAACAACTTGTTGTATAAATAAAAAATAAATATTGTTAAAAAAAATATCTTTAAAACAATAAATTTTTAAAAATATAAAAAAAATTTTTTTAATTAATAAGATACAATTAATTATTGAAGTTAAGTTCAAAAATCTTGTCTCAAATATATAGAAATTTAAAACAATTAAATTGCTCTTATTATTAAAGAACAACAAAATTAATAAATCTACAAATTAATTAAAATTAATTTCGAATAAAATTAAATTAAATAATTAGCGTATTAAAAAGTTTAAAACAACAATTAGTTAAATAAATAATTAATTGTATAGTATAATAATAGATATAAGTTATCTAATAATTGTATTAAGAAAGAATATATAGATATTAAATATTTAAATAATTGTACAACAAAAGAAATATAATTATAGAATAGATATCTAGAAGTAATATTGCAATCAATATTATTAATTACTAATTATTTAGTACTATATTATATATTCGATTATATAAGTTGTTCTTACTTATATAATTTCTTCGACATATAACAATATCTATAATAATTGCTTTTCTTTTTATCTTTTTGCGTTTAAAATATATTTAAAACAATATTTATTAAAAATTTTAACAATACTTTTTTTTTATTTAAGACTTTCTCTTTATTTAAGAATAGAATTTGTTTTAGTATTGCTTAACAAGACAAAATAGTAAAATATAATTATAAAAAATAGATAAAGTTGCTTTTAGAAGCAAATTAAAGTATAGATAATTTTTGTATTGCTAATAATTTTTTGCAATTTTTTTAGCAATTTATTTTATTTTATATATTATATTTATTAGATTTTATAATCTTCGATTAAATCTACTATCGATTTAAATTTGTTTTTAAATAAAAGACAATTACAAACTTGCTTTGCAATTTATCAATTAAATATATATATTACTATCTAATATTAAGAGCTTCTAGACTATTAATATACAAATACTTTGTTATTTTCGCAAATATTGTTTTGTAATTAGATAATCAAAATATATATATAAAATATCTTTTCTATTTAATTTAAATATAAATATATATACTCTTTGCTTAATAAATAGAGATTCTTAACAATTAAAAAAAAGAGACAATTACATATTAGATTAAATATATTAAGAAAAAAACTTTTAAAAGATTATTATAAATTAATCTTAACTTGTTACTATAAATTGTAACAAAAAAATCTTCTATATATTATAGTATATATAATAGAATGCTATAACTTATAAGTATATATATTAATATTAATAATACTATTATATATTTATTTCTAAACTTAGTATAGAATAATCTAAATATTTATTAGATATATTGTATACTTTTTGTCTAATAAAAGATTTTTGTTTTATAGAGTATATTACAAAAGATTGTATTGCAATAGCACTAATTATAGTCTTAATATTCTTCAAATACAAACTTAAATCGACAAAACTTGCGTCTCTAATTATATTACTAATTATATTACTAGATTGTTTAGATTTACTATTCGAAAAGCAATACTTCGCAAATCTATTTAAATATCTAAATTAATATATTATACTAAGCTATTGTAAGAAGAGAATTACTTTATTGTTGTGCAATACAATTTTTAAATTAAATATATTTTGTAATTTGATAAAAGTTTATCTATTTAAAATCTAGAAAATCTTAAAGTTAATTATATATAATTCGAGCACTTTTGTTTGCTTAATAATTGTGCAAAATTTAATAATTTTTGTTTTATAATTTGCGACAATTTAAACAAATTAAATAAACAAGCTTTTTATATTTGTTTTAAAAAAAATATTATCTATTAATCTTTCGATTGTATTTTAAACTAGAAATCTATAGTTCTTTTTACAAATAAATTATAACTTTATCTTATTTAGAAATAGCTACATTTTACGCGTTTAAGAATTTAATATTATTTCTCTATTTTATTTGAATATTATTATGTTTTTTGTTTTGTTATTGTTATTCGAGAAAGTTGCAACATTATAGTTTAATCTAAAGATTAAAAAATATCTATATTATAATTACAAATTAATTAGAGCAAATATATACTAAATATTTCGATTAAAATTTTTGATATTAATATAGAGTTTGTTTAAAATAATAGACTATTTTGTTAAATATCTACTATTAATTGCTATTACTATAGACAAAAATAACTGCAATATTAAATAAATTAATTATATTATCTTTTAGAATTTAATATTAATAATATAGTATTAATAACAATATTAAAAGAATTTTTAGTAATATTACTTTTAATCTTTTTATTTAATATAGAAATCTCAAAAACAATTTTTAACTTAAAAAAAGTTGAAATTAATATATATAGATTATTTACAACTTAAATAAGATTAATAGCTTGTTAAATAAACAATTAAAATTATTGCAAAACAACTTTTATATTTAAAACTAACAAAAAAAACAATAATTAATATTATCTAAATAACAATAGCAAAAACAAACTAAATATTAAGAATTAAAATATATTACAATTAATTTGATCTCTACTTTAAAGATCGAAGATTAATTGATTTGTTTTTAATTTTTAATAGTAGCAAAAAAATTAAAACAAATAAAAAGAGAAAGCAATTTAAATCGAAAAACAACTTTGCTTTTGTTTTTAAAATTAATAACTCTAATTTTTAAATCTTTTTAAATAAAATTAACTTGTTGTTGTTCTTATATATATATTTTACTATTTAATGAAGAATAAATTCTAAAATTAATTGTTCGAAAACGTCGATTTTGTATTGTTATATTATATAATACTCTTATTATATTATTCAAATTATTTTTTTATTAACAATAAATATCAATTAATTATTTTTTTTGTAAATAGAAATAAAATACAATTAACTTTAACAAATATATTAAATTTAATTTCGAGATATTGTTTAAATTCGATTTTTTTTTGACAAATAAATTAGATTCGAACAATACAAAAGCAGTTTCTACAATTAAAGAATATAAAAAAATTATATAGAATTTTTGTTACAAAGAACTATCAATATCTTATTGCAAAAAACTATAATTAATATTTCGAGAAAATTTAGAAATTGCAATCTATTGCTTAAGTACTATTTAAAATATATTGTTTTATAGTATAGATAAAAAAAATTTAAAATAGCAATTGCTATTTAAATTACTTATTTATTTTTATAATTGCTATTATATTTAGATTGTTTGTAAAATTTTTGCTAAAAAAAAATATCTAATAGACAATAAACTTGTATCTAGATAGTTAGTCTACAATTTTAGTTTATTATTATTTAGAGTATTTCTAATATTTACAATAGATATTAATATTAAGTTTTGCAAAAGTTTTTGCAAAAAATATTTTAATATAGCAAATTTTTTCGATAAAGAAATTTTTAGATATATTTAACTTTACAAAAGGGACAAAAATATATTTTAAAAAAAAATTAATAGACGTATTTTATTAAAAATAAGTTCAAAAATTTTAAGTATATTTTTGATATACAAAATTTTAAAGAGATCTTTAATCGGCTTTTAGAAATTATAAAGTTTTAATTTGCATTCTATATAAATACAATATAATATTATTTTTTATTAAGATATTATAAGATTTGTTTGCTTTTTATTATTTGTATTATTATACTAATTTGTTAAGAAATTAATTAATTATTTAAATTTTATTTACAAAGTTTGATCGAAAATTGCTAACAATAATTTTATTGTTATAAAATTAATAAACAAGATTACTATTAAATGTCTAGAGCTATATATTTTGAGCAATTTAGATAAGAATGCGCAAATTATTAGCGCTTATATAGATAACAAGTCGATTTTCGATACAATTATTAATTTATTAGTGCAAAAAAATCTTTTAATTAATATTTTGAAGCCATAGCAACTAATGTTATTCTTGTATATCTTTTGTAAAAATATTAAATATTTTGAATTTTATATTAATACTATAAAGCAACTTTTTAAATTAAATTTGAAAAATATTGTATATAATACTATACGCATTCTTTTTAATCAATTTTTGCGAAAATATACAAATAATTGTTTTAAATATTGCTATAGATAGTTTTAAGTATTTGTGCATCGATATTTCTTAAAGTTAGTAAATATTGTATTTAGAAAAGAACTAAATAGAAACAAATTTATTATTAAAAAATTAAACTCTATTATTTAATATTGCTTTGCGTAGTTTGCGCTAGATTTAAACTTTATATTAGATCTACTCTTGCAATTAAAATTTAAAAAGAAGTTCGAAATTTTGTTTCAAAACTTTATAATATCTATTATAGAATATATTTTTAATCGAAAGTTAATAAAGCAATTAATACAACAACTTTAATATATAATTGTAGCAAAACAAAATATAGAATTCGACAACAAGAAACTACTAATTGTCGATAATAAAATTAATATTAATTTTTGTTATAAATATAAACATCTTTACAAAGTTTTTTAGAACAAGATTTGCAAATCTCTCTATATTTAGTAGATCTATAACAATTACTTAGTTAATAAATAATATATAATTTATTACTACGTTTATTGTATTATATTTTGTATTTTCTTTAATATTAATTTAATTTCAAAAATAGAAATTGCAATTTTAGATTCGAAATATAATATAAATACACAAATAGACAACAATATTTAGCAACAAAATTTTGCATAAAATTTTAGTAGTTTTATTCGAGATTAAAACTTATATTTAATAGTAAATTAAAGTATTAGATTTGCAAGCAAAACGCTTAACAATACTATATTAATTAACAAATTATTAGATAGTTATTTTAATCTATTTAATATTTTCGAAGTAATATAGTAATCTTGGTTAACTACAATATTTCAAAAATAGTCTACAAATAAAAAAAGAGATTTATTGTTAATTGCAAATTAAGATTTGTTTAACAATAATTTTAGTTTATTTAAATTTTGTTTTAATCTCTTAAATTCTATATCAATAACAATAAATTGTTAAATATTAGAAACTATCGATTTGTTGCTATTTTCGAATAGTATAGAAAGCGTAATTACAATAGTTAAATTTTTAAACAATATATTGTTATCGAACTTTTAACAAAAAAAAAAGTATTGTTATTTCTATATTTTAATAAAGAAAATATAATTATAATAGTTAAGTTCTCGAACAATATATTATTGTTAAATATATAGTAGATTAATAGATTATCGAACAACGTAAATCTTTTTATATTTTTGTTAGAAATATTGTTTATTGTAATTAAATAGTTCGAGAAGAGTATAAAGCAAATATAGTATAAAAAGAAAATATATATAGAACTTAAGTAAATAAGAGTACAACTTGCGATTTTACAAATTGAATTAATAATATACAACTATTAGCAACAATTTGCGAAATTGTTAATAGTTAAAAAGTTATCGATTAATATAAATTGTTTTATACTTTTGCAAAAAATGTTGTTTATTGTAGCTAAAAAACTTAAAAAAAAAATTTAAATAAACAAAAAGTAAAAAGAAAATATATATAGAATCTAAATAAGCAAAAGTATAATTCGCACTTTTATAAGTCAAATTAATACTATATAGTTGTTAGCAACAATTTGCAAATTTGTCGATAATTAAATTAAGTTTTGTTGCAAAAATTTTAGATTCTTAATTTTATATAAAAAAAATAATAATAAAAAGAGAAACTAAGATAATTAAGCAATACAAATTTTGTAATATTTTTAATAAAACAATTTTAGTATTGTTAATAGAGCTAAGCTCTTATATAGATTAGAAAATTTTTAACAATAATTTTAAATTTAAAACTATTAATTAGATCTTAAAAATATTAAAAATTGTTTACTTTATTTTACTTATTGTATTTTGCTTATTATATTTTAATTTTTGTACTTATTTTACAAAATTTTAAGATAAAAACAAAATATATTTATCTTCGAATTTATCTACAAGATTAAATAATATATAAGTATTAAAGCAACACTCGAAAGTAGTTAAGACAACAACAACAACAAAAAAAGAAGAAAAAGAAATTAAATTGTAGTTAAAACAACAATATTTAGACAATAGCAATATTTTAATAATTTAATGTTAATTTTTGTAACTCTTGTCTTATACAAGTTAAACTTTTTGGCATTTCTATTAGTTTCTAATCTTTAATTTTATCTATTATTTGTTTCTAGTTTGCAATATATTGTCGAATTTATAATATAATACGTTTTGATTTTTTAATACTTTTATTAGTATCTTTTAAGTTTCTTTGAAAAATATTATATTTCTTTGTATTTGTTCTAATTGTTTAATATTTTTTAAAAAAATAATTTAAAAATAATTGAGTTGTTGTTGCAATTGTTTTTTTTTTAATATTAGAATTTCGATATCGATTCTAATATCTTTCTCAAAAAATTGATTATTAGCAATATATACTTGAAATATTTAATAAAGCTCGATAAGATTTGCAAAAATTTGTTATTAATATTCGATTTATTTTTTAAAATTTGTTCGACTTTGTTTAAATATTTGCAAAATCTAATATAATAAAAAGTAAACAATTTTTAATTTTTAATCCTCGATTTGCAATATTATTTAATGCTATTAACAACAATAATAATTTGCGACTTGTTAACAAACAATTGCGCAAAATTGCTAACTATATATTTGTTTCTACTAATTAAACAAACTTAATTTTTGTAATGCGTTCTAATATTGTAAGAGTTAAGTTTTTATTGTTTGAGTTCAAGTCTATATTGCTTTATTCTAAGCAAAAATATTTGAAAAAAAAATTTTGTACTTTTCTAGTATTTAGTTAGTTAATTCTATAATTATAATAAGAATTATATATATTTAATAAAAATTTATCGATATATAAAGTATTTGCGCAATCGATTTGCTTGTTAGTAAAATGAATTAAGAAAATTTAAGATTTGCTATTAATAGAGTTGCTAAAAATATTAATATCGTAAATCTAAAAAAAATTGTTGCTAATAAATATCTTGCTTAATTCTAAAAAGATATTTCGATAAATAATAATAGAAAAATAAGATAGCAAAATTATATTTATTATAATTATATTTAAATATAGTTGCTAATATTATAGATAAACAATCGAAACAATTTAAAGAAACAAATAAATATATCAATATATAGTACAATATGTAATTATATTAAACTATAGCAATCTAGATGCTTATTAATAGTTGTTTTAGTATATATATATATTAATTCAAAACTTGCAAGTCGAACTCTCTAATATATATATATATATTAGTTTAAAAATTGCAATTGCGAGTTGTAGTTAAACTCTTTAGCGCGTAAATATATTAATTTGAAATTTGTTAATTGCAAATTGTAGTTAAATTTTGTTAACTAAAGTTGCTATTATTTAATTGTAATAGCAAATTTTGTTGCAATTGTATTCGATATTTAAGTATAAAATAAATATATATTTTTTTTAGTAGTAATCTATTCTAAATATTCTAATTGTCTATATTAAATTTAGATCTTTTAAGTATATTTTGCGATACTAACAGCAAGCTAATAGTTATAATCTTAAACTAAGTTTTAGAAAATAACAATTTTGTTTTAAATATTTCGAACAATTAATGTATCTTACTTAATCGAGTTTCTCTATTATATAAATTTGTTTTTTGTTGTTCGATCTCTTCTATAAACAAAATATTAAAAAAATATTTATTAATTTCGAATTGTAACTATAGTAGAGCTTTATTAAATAATATATAAATTTCGAACAATATTGTTGTATCTTAAATGCTACTTTTTTTATTTTTGTTTTATTTTTCTTAATTTAATATAATCTTTGTTTGTTGTATTATATATATATTATATTTAAATTATCTAATAATTTGCAAATCTCTTTTTGTATCTATAGTATAAATATTTCGAAAACTCGAAAACTATTAAAATTTAGAAAAAAAATAAAAATATTGCTAAATAATATTATTAGTTTTAAGACTCTATAAAATATTAAAAGTTTATTATATTTTCTTTTAATAACAATTACGCAAATTTAATACTTAAAATATATTAATAGAATTTGTTGTTATATTAAAACAAATAATAGACTCTTATATTATATTTACTTACTAGTTAATTAATTTTGTAAAAGATTGTTTTGTTTTATTTTTCAAATATTTTTAAATTCTTTAATTTGTTTTTTATATTGCTTGAATTTATAAAAATTAAAAAAATCTAATATATAGACAACTAATAGTCTTGCGCAAAATATAAAATAAGAAAAAGATTTTAAAAACTAAACTAATTAATATCTAATAAACAAAAAAAGAAAAATACAATAAATAAAACAATAGATACAAAGTCGAATTAGAAAAATACTATTAATTTTTAAATAGTATTATTAATTAATTTTTGTTTTGTATTTCAAGATTATAATAATTTCTAAACAAATATATTAAAAGCGTTTTATTTTTAAAACTAAGTTAATTTAGTTATAATAAATTATAAATTTTGTAAAAGATTTATTTTAATTCTATACTATTGCTAATTAATGCAAATTATTTAGATCTATATTGTTGTTGCAAACAATTTGCTCGCATTTATTATTATTTTGCAATTTCTTTTTATTTTGCGAAATTAACTATAGAAGCAATCAATTCTATTTATTCTATAGATTTTTGTCTATTTTTTCTTTTTTAATTAATATTTAATCTTAAGTTTATATATTAGATTTAACGTAATTATATATATTCTATATTAAGTAGCTATAATTTTCTATATATTGTACAAGATTTTAATAGCATCGAAAATTAGTATTTACGTAGAAAATCTATTTTTAATTAATGCTATTTCTTTGTATACAACAATCTATCTTAATATATTTATTAATACTTTTAAAATATTTCTATTAAATCTATGCTATATCTATAGTTTAGTAGAATTTATAATTGAAATACTTACTACAATATATATCGATTTAAGCGCAACAATAAAAACAAAAAAATTAATAAATTTATTAATTTAGATTTTCGAATTAACAATAAGTTTTTTGCTATAAATATATAGTAACAATTTATTTTAATATAGATAATTGTTGCTTTAATACTATTGTTGTTTCTCTCTATTTAATTGTTGTATTATTTTTTGTACAAATTGTTTTTGCAATTTTATTAAAATCTTGCAATTTTTTTTTAATACGTTGTCTAATATTATATATAAAATACAAAACTTTCAATATATATTTAAATTTATCTATCTATAATAGTCTTTGTTAGCTTAATATTATTGCAAATTTTGCAACTTCTCTATTGCAATCTCTCTATATTTTAAAATAGCAAAAAAGTTAATTTAACAAAACTTTAATTAAAGAAAAGCAAAAACAATTATAGTAATAAGAGTACTTTGTTTATCGATATAACTATTTCTTGTATTTAAAATATACGTGCTAAACAATATATTAATTTTTAAATATTATTCTTTAGTTTTTGTTCAATATTTTAAAGTTATTTATATATAATTGTTTACTAAATAGAGAGTACTTCTTTGTTACTTTGTTTTTTAATCAAAATATAAAATAGTTTAACTCGAAAATTTTTTAAAAAAATTTATAAATTTAATTTTTTTTAGATAAAATTTGATAAAAAATATTAAATTTTGTTAAAATATTTTTATTAAGCTTAACTAAATAATTCTTATAAATATAGAATTTTTATAAATAAATTTGACAATATTTTAATAATTGCTACAAATATTAATATTGTTATACAGTTTTCTTATCTAAAAAAAATAATATTCGATTTTAGTTATTGCTAGATTTGTATATATTGTATTTATTTAATATAATAAGTTAATTATATAGATATATAACAATATTTATAGATTAACTAATTTACTAAACTATATAAATAACAAACTTAACACAATAGATATAATCAATAAAATACTTAATAATAATCTAATTAATTAAAATTATATAAATCTAACTACAATTATTATAAATTAACTACTAATTTAAACAAGATTTTTTGTATTTTTATCTACTTTAAATACAAAAATCTATCTAAAGAAAAAACAAGTAAAAGCGCAAACAATTGAGTTAAATATTACAAAAAATCTATAATTCTTAATCAATTTCTCAAATTATAAATAGTTAATACTAATTATATTAATAATAAACTTGTAACAATTGTTAACTTGTTTAAGAATAGAGAAAAATTATTTGTTATTAATAAGTATTGCAACTATTATTTGTTTCTTATCTTTAATAGAAAAGTAGTATTTATTAACAACAAAGTTTAAGATCAAATTAAATTACTAATTATTTAAAATATTTAAAAAAATATAAAACTTATAGAATTAAAATTTCAATTTTTAGTTTAGTATCTAAATTGAAGTTTAATTTAAAAGAGAATTTAGATTGTATATGTTTAATTTAAAATAACGAAACAAATTAAGTAGTATATATTATATATATTATTATTAATTAAAAGATCGCAACTTTCTTATTTGTATTATCGATATTAATATTTTAATAATTTAACAAATATTTCTTTAATTAAATTAGTTTTTAAAATAAATCTTAAAATATATAATATAATATTTGATATATTTGTTTAAATTTCTCTTGTAGATCTCGAAGTATTGTGCGCGTATTCTTGTATATTGCAAGTTTTTTGCAAAAATAACTATTTTTTTGTATAAAATTATAAATTCTTTTTATCGAAATAAATACAATTTGTTGCTTACTTATATATAGACAATATAAAAAATAATTTAAGTTTAAAATAATATTGTAATTTTGTTAAATAAAATAGTCTAACAATATAAATTTCACTAAAGAATTGAACAATAACTTTTAATATTTAGATTTTAGCAATTTTGTATTGTATTGTAAAAATACAAATTGTAACTATTTATAATTGCAAAATAATATATCTTTGATTTCGAATTTGTTGCAATATTTTTTTCTTATATTGTAATTAAATTGTTATATTATATATTTGTTGTATTAATTCTATTTTAGAAAAATTAAAACAAAATTTATTTTTATTAAGTTTTGTTGTCTATAATCTTTAATTAATAAAAATAAAAATAAAAATATTTTGCTTTGTAATAATAAAATCTATTTATTATTAAAAAGATCTAATAATTATATATTGCAAATAAAAATTTAACTTTTTTATATTAATTTTGTAAACTATTAATATATTTAATGCAAAATAGTTTCTTAAAAGAAAGTTTAATTTGCAACTAAAATAAAAAGACTTTTAATTAAATTTAAATCTTAATATTGCAATATAATACAATAGTTGTTAAGAAACAATTATAGACAATACTAATATATAACAAAAAAAACTTAAATTAAAGATATTTAATTTAATAATTTTTGAACAATTAATTTCTTTTTGTTTACTATATATTGCAAATTACTAAAATATTATATATTAGCAAACATATTTTCTATTTACAATATATTAATAAGTAAAAAAAGACTTTTATTTATTACAACAAAATTATTAGAATTAAGTTTTAAAAAAATAAAGCGCAAAAAATCTATTAAGTTGTAGACTTTCTATTATAAATTTATATCTTTAAATTAGATACAATTTGCTATTTGTAATGCCATAGCGCCCCCGGCGCGCTAGCGCCTCAGGGTATGGCAGGGCACGTGACCCCGGGTGCCTATGGAAGCTCCGGATGGCACGGCACCCCTTTCTGGTTAGATAGCGGGGAATAGGCTCGCACGTCATGGCGAGTATTAGATAGGGAGGAAGCCCGTCCCTCGTTGTTCTTCAACGATTAGTCCTACTACTACCTACCCCATATAGTTGGGACATAGTAATACAAGTCTATCATACCTCACGTCTTTTATATCTTAGTGCGCCAGCGAGGAGCAGGCGCATTCGCATCTTACACTATTATAATATTTAACAATATATTAAAACTTTTTGCAATCAAAAAATACAAAAGTATTGCAAACAATAAAATAAAAAATATTTTTTTAACTTAGTATTTTAAGACTATTAATATAATATTTATTATTAAAGTATTTTAAATTATTATAGAGATTTATATAATATACAAAAAAATAAATATATTATTAAAATATATTTTAACAATATTAAGAGATTAACTTGTTTTGCACAAGATCGAAACAATTTGTAAAAAAATAAATTCTATTGCGCTAATAATTTTTTTATTAATATCTTAGTTCTAGATAATTTAAAAACTTTTTTATCTATATAAGAATTTGCGTCTCTTTTATAGAGCAATAGATTGTAAACAAGTGCTAATTAATTAATTAAATTATTTTAAGATTAATAAGATTAAAGCTTAATATTGTAAAGTTTAATTTATTTTAACAATTAATATAGATAAAAGTATACTTTGTAGTTGTTAAACAAATAAAATATATAAATACAAAAATATTAAAAATCTAGAACTAATAATAATTAAAATAATAAAATTAGAGACAAATTTAATAAATGCGCAAATATTAGATCTACAATTCTTAAAGAGATAAAAAGAGATTACAAATATTAAAAGTTTTCTAAATACTACAAAAATATTTAGTTTTTAGAATTTTCGAAATATAAATAGTTAATTATTTAAATATAACAAATAAACTATTAATAAATATTAGTATTTATTTCTATTATTAGAGTTAACTAATATATATTTTAAAACTTATATTCTTATAATTTAAGTCTCGACTTAAATAAATTAAACAATATTTAATTAAATATTGTAATAAGATTACGCATATTTATATTATAATCAAGTCAATTATAATAAATGCTAAAGATATATATATTGTATTAAGTTTGTAATTTTTTTGCTACTTATTTAATATTTGTTTCTACTATATATTTAATTTGAAAACAAGTTTAACAATAATACTAACTTTGCATATTTTATCTATTTTTATTAATATTAGACGTAATGCTTATCTAACTAATATCTTTCGATATTTTAATATTTACTTAAAGACTTTGTTTATTTCGATTTTAATTTTAGAAATATATTTGCATTAATTAACTATTGTTTGTTAACTATTTATTTATTGCTAGAAACTTATTAGTTTTGTCGACTATATATATTGATATATATAGCAATTCTCGAAGAGTTAACTTAATTGTCTTTGAATTGTCTAATTTCTTCTATTAATAAGTGTCTCTACTTGCTATCTTGCATACATAATAGAGATATTTTTAATTTTTAGCAAATAGCAACAAATAATTAGAGTAAATCGAATAAGCAATCTTTGTTAAATTTATTTCAAATATCGAAATTTAATATTAAGTATTGTTGTCTAATAAATTGTTATTTAAAAACTATAATTAAAAGAATTTCTTTTAATATTTGTTTAGCACAATTGTAGAACAAAATAATACTAATCTATTTTAATTAGTTTTTATTTTTTTTTATTTAAGAGTTTTAAACTTTAAATATTGCAACTAGAATATTTGTAATATCGCAATAATTGCAAATTAATATTCTACTATATTATAAACTTTTAAGCAGAGTTAACATTTTTTTTTAACAAACTCTTGTATTGAAATTTGTAGATTAAATCTATATTTTATAACTATACAACAACATTTTTTACAATTCTAGTTAGAATAATATCAAAATTAAAAATAGTACTAATGCAATTATATAATATTGCAATATTATATTCTATAGTTTTTCGATTATAAACAAGATTAACGTTGCAATTAATATTTGATATAGTTTAAATAGTAGTAGTATTTGATACAATTGTAAATACATATATATTATTATTGTGCAAGTTGTCTTAGCTAACAGTTTTTTAATTCTATATAAATTGTTATAACTTAAGAAGAAGTATAAGTACTTTAGCGCTAAAAGTACTTTATTACTTAGACAAATACTATATTGTATCAACAAATATTTAATTAAAAAAAAACAAAAAGATTTAATTGCTAAAAAATAATTTATATTGTTTTCTTTTATTTAAATTTGATTGTCGAAGAATTTTTTTTTCGACAAAAATTATAACTTTTCTGCAATTAATACAGAATTGTTAAAATACTAATAGCTGTTTCTTTTTTTTAATATTTTTCTTTTAAAGAGTTAGTAACAAAAGTAAAGAGAGTTTTAATAATGCAAATATATTTTACAAAAATATAATTTTCAGTTTTTATCTCTTTCTTTTCTATTATAAATAGCTCTCTTAATTAATGTTAAATATTGATTATTAATTGTTCTATTTTGTATTTTGCTATAATCTCTTTCAAAAATATTTGCTTATATTAACAAATAGTATTGCAATAAATTTGATAAATCTTTTAATATATATAATAAAGCAACGTTTTTTTTAATCTCGAAAGATTTTTTGTAGTACTTGTAACTTTTTATACAATAGATTTATCTTAAAATATTGTCGAATTTTTGTTTGTTAAACAATTATAAATTGTCTAAAATATCGAGAATCAATTGTTTGACTTAGTTTACTAGCTATTTGTATTAATATAATTTAAGACTTTAATTTGCAATAGACAATTTAAGTATTAAATATATATTTTAAGATATAATTTTTTTAATAGACAACAAAGTTGTAATATTGCAAAACAAGATTTTATTACAATTTAATAATAAAATTTTGTATTAATTAATAATAATTAAAACGCAAAATCTATATATTATTTATTGCTATTATCGAGAATTTCTATATTGTTACGTCGAAAAATATATAGATTAATTAATAGCTTTATATTAATAATTGTGTCTAAATTAACTATTTGCGAGCAAAAAGTAATATATATTAAGACTTTTGTCTTAAAGATTTGCGTTTTGTAAATAGTGCTTTTTTATTGATAAAAAACAAATATTGTTTGTATTTTCTATTTAAATAAAAGTTTAAACTAAGTTTATTTTAAGAGAATTCGAAAACAAAACAACTATTTTACTAATATTAATTTAGAAATAACAAAAGTTTTGTTAATAAAAATTAATATTAATATTATAATATACAAACAAAGCAAAAAATATAACTTATTTAATAATTAATATATCGAAAATGTTAAATTTGTTTCTATTAAAATTGTTAACAATTTAATATATTTATTATTTGAAAATATATAGAGTACAATAGAGAGTACAAATATCTTTTTTTATTTAAGATAATTCTTAATATATTTGTATATAATCTTTAGAATTATTTGCAATTGTTTTTTTCTATTAAAATTCAAAAACAAACTAACTTTAATATATTAATAACAAATTGCAAAAAAAGTAGCAAATCGATTTTTAATAATTTTGATTAATTGTATAATTAAAATTAATTAAATGCAATATTGCTTATAATTAAATATTATCTTAAAAAAGAGAAAAAAAGTTTTAAGAAATTCGAATTTATTTTTTGTATATATAATAGATTTTTTCTTTAATTTTGTATATAAATTATATTTAATAGCAAGCTGCTATTGTATCTACAATTAATTAATAAAAAACAAAATATAGTAAAATAAATATATTTTGTATATTTAATTTTTTACAAACAAATTAAGTATATAATAGTTTTTTTTTTGTATTAAATAAAATATATTTTAGTATATTTGCAAAGTGCTAGCAATATTTAAAGTATTCTTTCTTTTGTCTATTAATTAATTTAAGAAAATATAAAATATATTAATTATAATAGTTTTAAAAAAATTTAAATTTTTTTTTTATAAGTATGTAATATCTATAAAAATTAATTATTATAATTAACTACTAATAAACAAAAATTGTTTTTTACTTAAATTAAAAACTCTTAATTTAGTTTTGCAAGTTTTTGATATTGTTTCTATAAATTTGTTAAATTAAAATTAGAATATTAAAGTTGCTCTTTTTTTGTTTATAATATTTGATTAATTTTTTGATTATTTGCTTGTTGTGTTTTCTAGAAGTTATAATATTGTTTAATATACAAATTAGATAATAAAGAGTTTGCAAAAAATAATAAAAAATAAAAGACAACTAAAAAAGAAAAGATAGATATTAATTATAATAAAAATATAATAACAAGAAAGAGACTAATAAAATATTAAAACAAAATAAGTTGTTAAATAAGAATAGTATACTTTAAATTGATAATTGCAAAACGCAAAAAACAAATTAGAAGTTAGAAAATATTTGGCAAAAAAACTATCAAAAGCAATATTCGCACTAGTCGAAAATAATAGCATTTTGATTGTTCTCTTCTCTTAAATTATAATTTGTCTTTTTCTTAGTATCTGCAAAAGATTTCGATAGTTATATATATTCTTAAAATAATAGAATATTGTTTTTAAAATTCTCGAATTTACTATTAACAATATTAGAAAATATATTTTTTAAAATTTTGTATTTTTTATTTATTTTGTTAGCGTTATTTATATTGTTGTTATTATTGCAAAAGACTTTTTTAAAAATCTTTTCGAAATTTTTTGCAATACTTTTTGTAAAATCTATAATATACTAAATAAAAATCTAATATATTTGTCAATTTGCTACTATCTAATATAGATTTTTTAAATAGATATATTGTTAACTTTCTATTAATATATTAATTTTTGCTATTGTATTAAAAATTTAAATAATCTTATATATATTAATATTATTTTTAAATATAAGTCTAAAAATCTTCTATATATAGTTTATATTAAATTAAATATCTATAGTATATAAATATAAAATAAAAGAAATTAACAACAAAATTTGTTTAAACTCTAACAAAAATTAAAATTAAATATAGAATATAGAAAATTGTATACAAAATTAATTTAAAAAAAAGAAAAAATACTAAAATATTTTAATATAGAATTAAATTTTTTTGTTAAGTATTATAGTAATTAACAAACTTTAAAGAATTCTATTTAATTTTTGTTATTTGGAATAAAATATATTGTAAATTTGAAACAATATTAGATTAAATAAAAAAACTAGATATTAAATTACTAAAATATCGATTTTAATTTAAATTTTTTGTAGATAAATTGTTTTGTTTTTATTAATTAAGTTTTTTGTATACTTTTTTTAATTAATAGTTTCTCGATAATATCTTTTATTGTTAACAATTTTAAATTTTAAATTTTTTTGTTTTTTTTAAGACAATAGCAGATTTGACAACTTATTTGCGTTAAATGATAAAAAAATTCTTTGTTGTAAATTTGTTGTAATATATTGTCGAACAAAATCATCTTAAAAGTACAAACAAATATAATTTTTTTATTAATAGTAAAATCGATCTTTTTATTTAAATTTTGTATAAACTTAAAGATAGATTTTATTGTGTTTTTAATCTTAATTTTGTAAAATTCTAATATAAAAGTAAAAATATTTGCTATTTTATATTGTTTTTTGTAACTTAAAGCAACAAATATAAAATAAAATATTTTAAAAGAACAATAGTTGTTTCGATAAATCTTGAAATTGTTTATAAAAAAAAATAAAAAAATAACAAATAAAATTTGTTAAAAATTTTAAGAAGTTTTTTGCAATTATAATAATTTATTTTAAGTTTATCTTAAGTTTAATAAAGTTAATATATAGATTAAACAATAAAAAACTTTATATTTAAAATACGTTAAATATAGTTTTCTTTAATAGATATAAAATTCTTGTTTTTCTTATTAAAATCTCTATCGATATAAATACAAAAATACTTGTTAATTAAAGTAAAAGATATACTAAATTTGTAATTTTTATTAAAACTCTTTAAAAAAAATTATTGTTTATAATAATTTAAAACTCGAGAATTATTTTATTTTATTTTTTAAACTTGATACTTTTTTTCTATAGTCTCTATTAGTAAAGATAATACAACTATACTAATATATAAAGTTTGTATCTAATTTGATCTTTACAAATATTTTCAAAAATTATAATTTTGCGCTTTAAGATATAACAGATATTTTTAAAGATAAATCTAATAAAAAAATCTTAAAATTTTAAATATTAAAACTTAGTAAATTTGTCGATTTAATATACTATATTAAAGTGTATCTTAACTTGCAATTTTGTAACAAATAGAATTATTTATATAAAATTAAAAGACTTATATTAGTATTGCTATATTAAATATCTAACTTGCTCTTTTTGTTATCAACTCTTTAGTTTTTTAATAAAAGAAAATATTTTTCTATTGTAATTTTGATTGCTTTTTGTATTAATTGCAAAAGAGATATATATTATCGAATCTAATACTTTAATATATTAAACTTTTTTGAAAAAATATATATAGAATTGTTAACTTTGATAAAAATATTATTTTTTGTAGAAAATTTTAATATTAAAAAAATCTTCCTAAATCTAATATAGTTATTTCGGAAATTGTCTAATTTCTCGAACTATAAATTAAATATTAAATAAAATAATAATAATATAATATTTTTTCTTTTTTGTTTTTTTACAATTTTTTTTTCGAATTGTTTAACAATATAGATAAAATAGTTTTAATAGACAAATAATATAATAAAAAGCAAAAATAAGAATTTACAACAAAGACAAATATTATAAAAGATTTTTTCTTGTTTTTATTTTTGTTTTTCAGATTTTTTGTATATTATTATAGAGTAAAATTCTAAGTCTTTTAGAGAATATTGTAATTATTACTCTAAATTAAACAACAAATATTTAAGATAAAAAATTATATTTATTAAAAAAAAAATTAGCAACTTAGTTTTAGTTTTAACTTTTAATTTATATTCTATTTTTAATAGTATATTTATTTTGAATAGTATTTTTTGCTCTATCTTTGTTAATAGATTTCTATTAATATATATTAAATTCTTTTTATTACTGTTAATTTCTATTATTTCTGATTTTGCGCGCTACTATATTCTGTTATATTTCTATTTTTATTGCTATTGCAAATAGCTTTCTTTTCGATTATTTTATTATTAAAACTGCTATTGTTAAAAATTTCTTTTTTAATTATATTAGTATTTTAATTATTGCTGCAAAAAACTTCTAATTTGTAAAAAGATCTAGATATTTAATAAATAAAGTTTTTTGTATAGTTTTCTATATAATCTCTCTCTAAATTGTTTATTAATTTTTTTGTAAAATAGACCTTCTTTTTATTGCTTTGTATTGTAGATATCTTATTAAAAGAGTTAAATCAATAAAGAGAATTATAAATTGTAAAAAAATTAATCGATAAAATAATATTAGAGAGCAAATAATTATTAAATTAAAAAATATCAATAATAGAAATAAGATTGTCTGTAGTATATATAATTTTTGTTAATATATTAATATAGCAACAATATAGTATTCGAGATATTGTAATAATAGTTTTAAACTTTAAGAGTTAACAAAGACAACAAGAAAGAATATTAATTTAGTAGAAAAAATTGCAATAATTAAAAATTACTTTTTATTGTATTAAATTGCAAAAGTTATTAATTTATTAATCTAGCTAAACTGAAATATATAATCTAAATTGTAGTTTTCAGAAATTTTATACTAATATCTGTAAATAACTTTGTCTATATAGCTATTGCAAATAACAATTAATTAGTTTTCTCTCTCTTTAGTATTTAATCTACTTTTGTTAAAAGCTTCGATTATTATTATATACTATATATATCTTTTTATATAATATTTGCAATAGATATATTGTAGAAAATTTCTACAGTTTTAAATTGAGAGACTAATTGAGTTAATTTAGTAGCTACTTTGAGGCCCCTCTATGTATTAAAAACACGGTAGTATAACGGTAGTACTACTGCTATACTACGGATTTAGTAGTAAGCTAGTAGTACTACCGTGTAACTACTAAGAAAATCCTACTACTACGGGATTCCTACCGTAGTGCTACCGTAGTGCTACCGTAGTACTACCGTATTACTACCGCAATACTACTATAGAATCTATAGATGCCTATAGGTGCTAATTATGGAAAAAAAATAAAAAAAAAATTTTATTTTTATTTTTTTTTCTTTCAAAGTCCCCACGCTAGCCCGATTGAGATTTTCGAAAATATTGTTGAATAATAAAGTTTTCAAAACGTTAATTCGTCAACTCGTGAAGTTGTTAGATTATAATTCTATTTATAAATTTAAAGTTTTAATCTTAAATTTAAAGTTTAAGATATTCGAGAAGTCTCTAGCGTCGCGAATATCAACACTATAATATTTTAGATAATAAAATCACGAGATTTACGAAAATTATATACGCGCGTTAGCCCCCCCTTACTAGCGCGTGCATATTACATTAATATATAATAGATATTAGTTAATAAGATACTTTACTAAATTAAAAAAAAGTTTGCTTACTAAGCAAAATTACTTACTAATAAAACGCATATAACACTATTGTATTATCGAAAATTAACCGACTAGCAACCGTATTAATCTCGTAGTAAATCGGTAGTAAAACGGTAGTAAAACGGATTTGGTAGAATATACCAAATTGGTATAACTATATCTACTACGGTTGTACAACCGTATTTGGTATTATCCCCCCTCTACGGTAGTGCTACTAGGGTTATACCGTGGCAATACTAGGGTTCTACCGTAGTACTACCGTAGTACTACCGTATTACTACCGATTTACTACGGTAAAAACACGGTTTTTTTTTCTATAGTATTGGCTATAAAGTATTATATTGTATATAACAATAGCAAACATTTACTTCAATCTTTTTTGTTTATTAAATATTTATTTTTTCTTTGTTTTTAATATAATTCTTTTAATAATTGTTTCTATTTTTAGTATATTAGAAGTTTTATTTAATACAAAAACAATATCTTTTAGTCGAATTAATTTCGATTTTTGTTAAATTTAATTTTTAATATTAATAGTTGTATTTGAATCTTTAATCTCTAAACTTTTAAATATTAAGCAATTAAGTAAAACTATTATCTCTAAAATAGTTTTGTCTATAATTTGATAGAACTTTATATTTAAGAAAACATTATATAAATAATATTCGAGAATATAAATAATTGTTGCAAGATTGTTTACTTGTTAAAATTAATAAATATATTAATTTTTAATTAAGATATTGTAGTATAACTTTAAAAGATATATTTATTAATATAAAGATTGTAAATTTAGTTTAATTAAGTCGAGATTGTATACAAAAATTAGAACTATTTTTGCAATTAAATTTTTTATAAAAATCTAAATAATTTGTTTTTGCTTAATTTTTGTTTAATATAAGACAAAAAAAAAATTAATATTAACAAGTTAAAAAACAATATATATATATATAGAGTGCAATTTTAGAAAATTGACAAAAAATATTTATGTTTTTTTAATTACAAACAATCTATAAAGTAGAATTTAGTAAAATGTCTATTAAAGATTTTAAAATATAATTTTGTCAAAAACTTTATATAGTATTAAGATGTATTAAAGTTTTTTATAATATCTATATTAAAAGTTTTTTGCAATAAGAAATACTAATTTAACTACAAAAATTGCACAATAGTATTTGTATCTTTAATATTTCTTTTAGTTTTTTTTTTAATATAGCTAGTTAAATCTCTAGTATTAGTTTTGTTAAATACAATTTATTAAACTATTCTATATAATAGTTGTTCTTAGTAGAAACTATTTTAATATTATTAATTTTAAATTTATTTGTTTTGTTAATTGCTAACAATTAATTCTACAATATAAATATAGTTAACTTTCGAATTATATTAAATACAATCTTTTATTTTTATTTTTCGAAAACAAAAGTAAGCAACTTTTCGATAAATATATTCTCGAGTTATTAATATTTGATCTTTCTATTTAATAAATAATTGCAATAGATAAATATAGCTTAAATTTTTAATAGATAATTACTAATTATTTTTTGAATCTTGAAAAAAATTATCGATAAATAAATACAACAAATTATATATTGCTTTTATATCTAATAGATACAATAATTTTTTTAAATATTATTTTAGTATAAGTTGTATATTTGGTAATTAACAACGCTAGAAATAATATATAATCAAATAGTAGAACAATTAATCGATAAAAAATACAAATTAACAGTTAACTCAATTTTTGGTTTTTTTTAAAATCTAAAAAATTTATTAGAATTTGCTATTAGAATACTTAATAAACAATAAAAGATTTTTAATATTATTAGAATTGTTAGATATTAAAATTTTAGTAATTAAAATATTAAACAAAGTAGAAAATTATTGTAGAATATAGTTGTTATACAATATTAAAGATTTTAAGAATTGTATCTTATTAATAAGAACAATAGTAAAATAGTAAAACAAATTGCTCGACTATTTAATATCGAGTTTAACAAATACTTAGTTTGCAATTGTATAAGTTTAGTTATTTTTTAATTGCTATTTTTGTTAAATTTTAGACTTGTAAACAATATATCTATATAGTAAAACTAAATATAACAATAACGCTTGCTTGCTTCTTGCAATTGTCGAAGATTTTATAATTCTTAGTTAAGTACTTACTGTATAGCTAGACTAGTGAAAAATTCAAGCGTTGTACAACCGTTGTACAACCGTCGACAAATCGTCGAAAAACCGTCGAAAAACTATGCTAAAACCAACGGAAAACTGTTTTTCAACCGATTAACAACTAGGAAAATTCTAAATTTCGGTTGTTCAACGGACTGGTTGCCCCAACAACCACCAACCGCAAAAACAGGTTTTAGGGTTGAATTGCGGTTGTTCAACAGTTGATTAAAAAATTTATTAAATTGAAAAAAAAAATTAATTAATTAGACTTCCTAAGTACTAGAGTAGTAGAGAGATATATAGAGAGGGTATTGAGGGGGTATAGATTAGGGGCTCACTTACGCGTATACGTTTTTCGTAAATCACGTGATTTTTCTATTTATAACTTGATAGTGTTGATAGTAATCAAAATAGAGACTTTCCGAGATAAATCAAAACTTTAAATTTTAAGTTTAAACTCTAAACTATTAATAGAATTAATAGAAAAACGTCTTAACGACTTCACGTATTAACGAATCAACGATTTAGATATTTTACTACTCGACATGCCAAGACTTAAAACCTCGATCGGGCTAGCTTCGAGACTTAGAATCAATTTTTAAAAATTTTAAAAATTTCTATATCAAAATTAGCACCTATAGGCATCTATCCGTTGAACAACCGTTGAACAACCGTTGTTCAACCGTTGTTCAATCGTAGAAAAATTCATTTTCTAGTCTTAAACTGTTGTTTAAAAATTTCAATATCAAAATTAGCACCTATAGGCATCTATCTGTTGTTCATCCGTTGTTCAACCGTTGTTCAACCGTTGTTCAACCGCTGTTTATTGGGAGAAAATCTAAATTTCCAAATTTCTAACATCAAACCGTTGAACAACCGTTAAACAACTATAAAATATCTAGATTTCTGTTGTTCAACCGACGTACAACTGTTGTACAACTGTTGTTTTTATTAGTAGGAAGTCCTAGACGTATTAATAGTTAATTTACTTGCTACTAATTTATATTGTCGAGTATTTTTATAATATTTTTTTATATCGAATTAATCTAATACAATTAAATAGATTTATTTAATCTATTAATTAATAAGAGTCTTAAATATAAGTAATTAAGCTATTAATCGAGATTTGTACTGTATAGTATTAAAAGATCTTTGCTTTATTATTTGTATATATATTAGTTTAGTATAGCAACAATATTTAATATTATTAAAGACTTTACTATTTGTTTAACAATACAAAAAATTTAAAACAAATTATAATTATAAAAAGTTTTCTTTAGTAGAAGTTTCTTGCAATATAGAATAAGTAGATTAAAATTTTAATGAAAGTAAAATTTTTAACAAAATAATTTATCTATAGCAAGTAGATTACAATAATTTAAGTTTTATCAAAATCTATTATATTTGTTAAAATACAGTCTCAAATAGTAGAATTTAATAAAAATTTGTATATTATTTTAATTGCAATAGATTGTTAGAAATATATAGTTTAATTTAATATTATCTTTAAAATTTAATAGATAGTTGTTTCAAATTTATATTGTATAATTTGTAGTGAAAAATAATTTGTTTTTAAATTGTTTGTTTAATAGTTTTTATTGTTAACAAATTGCTGTTGTCTGTTGAACTTAATTGCATAAACTTTGTCGAAAAATTAAAAAATAAAATAATTTTAATCTATTTTAATAGCTATTATTTTAAATTAAGACTAAGATTTTATATTAGTAGTATAATAAAGATTTTGTATTATTTACTTTGTTTGTTTTTTAATTTGCAACTATTTAATTGTCTCTACAGGAGTTATATTAATTAATTAATATATTTAAAAACAATAGTTAATATTGAATTTATAATTATTGTATTTCAATTGCATTTGTTGCGCGTTAGTAAATTGCTAAAAGAATTTAACAATTAAATTAAAATTGTTGTTTTTAACAATAAATAATATAAAAATCTTTTTGTTATTAAATATTACTATAGTATTATTAATAATTGTATCGAGATTTTTCTAAAAAAACTGCAAGCTATTTTTAGATAAAAATAATTTTGTAATAATTTTGTCTAAATTATATATTTCGAAAATAATTGCAAAAAAATTCGATAAATCTATTTTAAATTTCGACAATATAATAGCAAACTAAATATAAAAAAACAAATTAAATAACTTAGATTGTTTTTCGAAAAATTTAATTTTTTACAATATTAATTTTTTACTTGTATATATAGAAATCAGATAGTATTTAGTATATTTAATAAGAGTTTAAAACTAATTGTTAATAATTGTATCTATTAATTTTTTATAAAGAAAAGATCTTTAAAGTTCTTCGTATTGTTTTTGCAAAATTTATAGAGCAACAAAACTAAATAATCTATTTGCTATTAATTATTTTAATTTTTCGAATATTTGTTTTTAGAGAATATATTGTTATTTAATAATTTGTTAACAATAAAACAAGTCTTTATTAAATTAATATTTATTTTATATTAACACAAAATAATTTTTTTTTTTTTTTAAACAAATTAGATTTACTTTTCGATATATTTTATAAAATAAAAGAAGAGAACAATTAAAATGCTATTATTTTCGACTAGTGCGAATGCTGCTTTTAATAGTTTTTTCGCCAAATATTTTCCAATTTCTAATTTGCTTTTTGCGTTTTACAATTATAAATTTAAAGTATACTATTCTTACTCGACAACTTACTTTGTTTCAATATCTTATTAATCTCTTTTTTGTTCTTATACTTTTATTATAATTAACGTCTATCTTTTCTTTTTTAGTTGTTTTTTATTCTTTATTATTTTTTGCAAACTTTCTATTATTTAATTTGTACGCTAAACAATATTATAACTTCTAGAAAATACAATAAACAAATAGTTAAAAAATTAATTAAATATTATAAGCAAAAAAAGAGCAACTTTAATGCTTTGATTTTAACTCAACAAATCTATAAAAATAGTAACAAAAATTTGCAAAACTAAATTAAGAGTTTTTGATTTAAGTAAGAAGCAATTTTTGTCTATTAATAATTAATTATAATAATTGATTTTTACAAATATTATATATTTACAAAAAAAGATTTTGTAAATACTTTTAAAGCTATTACAATTAATATATTCTATATTTTCTTTAATTAATTAATAAACAAAAAAAAGAATATTTTAAATATTGTTAATACTTTGCAAATATATTGAAATATATTTTGCTTAATACAAAAGAAAAAAACAAACTACTATATATTTGATTTGCTTGTAAAAAATTAAATATACATAAGATATACTTGTTTTGCTATATTTTGCTTTTTATTAATTAATTGTAGATACAATAGCAACTTGCTATTAAGTATAATTTATATACAAAGTCGAAGAAAAAATCTATTATATATGCAAAAAATAAGTTCGAGTTTCTTAAAACTCTTTTTTTTTTTAAAAAATAATATTGTATTTAATTAACTTTAATTATACAATTAATCGAAATTATTAGAAATCGATTTGTTGCTTTTTTTGCAATTTATTACTAGTATATTAAAGTTATCTTGTTTTTGAATTTTAATAAAAGAAAACAATTACAAGTAATTCTAGAGATTGTATACAAATATATTAAGAATTATTTTAAACAAAAAGAGACATTTGTGCTTTCTATTATACTTTATATATTGTTAAATAATAAATACATTAAATTGTTAACAATTTTAATAGAAACAAATTTAGTATTTTCGATATATTAAATAAGTTATATTTTTTGCTTTGTTCGCATATTACAATGCTAATATTAATTTTTGTTAATAAAACTTTTGTTGTTTCTAAATTAATATTAACAAAATAATTGTTTTGTTTTCGAATTCTCTTAAAACAAAACTAGCTTAAATTTTTGTTTAAACAAAAGATACAAACAATATTTGTTTTTTATTAATAGAAAAGCACTATTTATAAAGTGCAAATCTTTAAGACAAAAGTCTTAGTATATATTACTTTTTGTTTGCAAATAATTAATTTAGATACAATTACTAATATAAAGCTATTAATTAATCTATATATTTTTTAATATAATAATAGAGAAGTTCTCGACAACAATAATAGATAACGTATAAATTTTGTGTCTTAATTATTATTAATTGATACAAAATTTTATTATCGAATTGCAACAAAATCTTGTCTTGCAATATTACAACTTTGTTGTTTATCAAAAAAATTATATTTCAAGATATATATTTGATACTTAAGCTATCTATTGCGAGTTAAAATCTTAAATTGCGTTAATACAAGCAACTAGTAAGCTAAGTTAAACAATTGATTTTTAATATTTTAGACAATTTATAATTACTTAATAAGCAAAGATTCGACAATATTTTAAGATAAATCTATTGTATAAAAAGTTATAAATGCTACAAAAAATCTTTCGAGATTACAAGAGATTTATTAAAACTATAAAAGGAACGTCGCTTTATTATATATATTAAGAGATTTATCAAATTTATTGCAACGCTATTTGTCAATATAAACAAGTATTTTTGAAAGAGATTATAGCGAGATACAAAGTAAAGCAATCGATAATTAATATTTAACGTCAATTAAAAGAGCTATCTATAATAGAAAAGAAAAAAATAAAAACTAAAAATTACGTTTTTATAGAACGCTTTTGCGTTATTGAAACTTTCTTTATTTTTGTTACTAGCTTTTCGAAAAAGAAATATTAAAGAAAAGAAACAATTATTAGTATCTTAACAACTCTATTCGATTGCAAAAAAGTTATAATTTTTATTAAAAAAAGAATTCTTTGACAATCAAGTCTAAGCAAGAGAAAACAACGCAAAATATTTTTTAGCAATCGAGTCTCTTTGTTTCTCTTTTAATTAAATACTTGTCGACGCAATATATTATTTGTTTAGATAATAAAGCACTTTTAGTGTTGAAATATCTATATTTATTCTTAAGTTACAACAATTTAAAACAACACTTTTATCGAAAGCACTTGCACTATTATCTAGATAGATAGTTTGTTGTATATTCTTATTTAAAATACAATATTAATTTAAACAACAAAATGTATCTTTAAAAGTATGCGCTAATAATATACAAAATTTTAACTTAATTAATCTAAATATATCTTACAAATTGCTATTGTTTGCGTTATAATTTCTAGACTAATTTATATACAAAATAGAATAAATCTTAATATTGGGTTTTCGACTATTTAGAATATTATTTTTTCTTTTTGATTTATTCTAGAATATAGTCTTTTTAAAATAACAATTTTATATTATTTTTTTAAATTCGAAAACTAATATTGTAAGAATACTTTGCTTAGCAATTAAGAGACTAAAGACTAATCTTATTTAACAACTTAATTTAAGTTAACTAGATTAATTATTTATAATACAACTCTAATATATTACGACTAGTTTTCTTAATACTAAAAAGAAGACTAATTACTAAAACAAACAATATATTTTATCTTAGAAACTAGCTAAAATCAATTATTTAAGAGAGCTTAAATATTGTATTACAACTAGTTATCTATTGTAAGTTTTTTCTTAAATTAAGAATCTAGATACTATATTACTAGTTACAAAACTTAGTTACAATTAAAAAATATAAAAGAGCAAAAAGTCTTTTTTATTTTATTTTTATTTTTTTATTTTCTTATTTTTTTCTTTTTTAAGATCTTAGTCTTCTATATTAAATTAGTTGCGATTTAAGAGATTAAAAGAATGCAAAAGTCTTTTTCTTTCTTTTTTATTTAATTATTTTTTTGCTTTTGTTATTTGTACTTAAAATTATTAATATTTTGCTAAATCTATTTGTATATACAAAAAAGTAATTATTTTTGCAATTATTATTTTAACTTCTTTCTAAATATACAATCTAATTGTTTGTTTAAAATTACTTAGAATAAGACAAAATTAAAGAAGCAAACATTATTAACAATACAATCTACTAGCTAAGTTGCAAGTTAATTACAATATATATTGTTGCAAATTTAAGAAAATTAATACAATCAATATCTTAAAGATAGTTAAAACACAAAAATATAAATATTTGAAATATATAAAAGAGTTATTGTGTTCGAAGTCTTATATTATAGTTTTTACAAATATTAAAATCTTAATAAACGCAAAAAACAAGTTGTTTTATAAATTGTCTTTAATTATATAAATTAACAAATATCTTCTAGTTCTTAACTTTTGTTCTAAAAATAATCTTTATTAATTTAAAAAAAAATTACTTAATATTTTTGTATACAATTTCGATTAAAATATTAAGAATTTTTATAATTTAATTAAAGAATTGTATAGAAAATCTCTATATATTGTTTCTATTTTTTTTTATTTATATCTAGAAAAGCTTGCTATCTTTAATTAACTTGCTTAGTATTATATTTAAAATATTAATTATATTAAGAATAATCTACAATATTTGATATTTAATATTAAATTAAATTTCTTAAACGCAAAATAAATTAAGATTGTTTAGCTTTATAATTGTCTTTATACTATAGTATATTAATAGTATTGTTGTTAAGATTCTTTTGTTTCAAAACTATTTAATAGTATTAGCGCATTGCTTTGCTCGCTTTGCGACGATAATAAAATAAAAAGAGTTAACAAAGATTAACAATTAAAAAATATTAAAAGACTTTGTTTTTGTATTGTTCTATATAGAGAAGTTAACTCGAACAAGAATATTATAAATTAGATTGTAAAAACAAATTTGCAAAAGTTAATCAATACTATTTTGATAATCGAAACAATCTTAAGAATTCTTAGTATAAAGCAATTGATAACAAAATTTAGTTACGTAGCGAAACTTCAAACAACAAGCTCTATTATCTAAATAAATAAGAAAGCTTTACTTGTATATTTATTGTCAATTTTTGATATTATTTTGTTAGACAATTGCGATAATATAATTTCTTTGCTAAAATAAAGATAAAGAAATAGAAAAGTAATAAAATAACATTTTTAATTATTATTTCTATTGTTAGCTTCTTGTTTTTTAACAATGCTTTTTATTCTTTTTTGCTAATTAATATAGCTAATTTTACTATATCTTTATTATAGTATATCGAGACAATTTTTTATTAAGAAGAGTATTAAATTGTTGTTTATCTTAATACAAGATTTGATATTTTATATTATTTTCTTTAACTTTTAATTGTTTTTCGATTTCTACTTGTTTTTTAACTTTTATTTATCGAGCAACTACAAAATTTGTACTCTTAAATTTATATTTGCGAAATTCTTTGTCTTATTTAGATAAGAGCGTATTGTATTGTTCTCTTTATTTCGAATTGAAGTATTAATATAATACTTGAGAAGTACTTCGATTATTAAGAAATTATATATCTTAATTGCTATATATAAAGTACTTTGCTTAAAAGTATTTATAGTCTTGAGATCGATCTTTCAAGCAACAAGTTTGTAAATTTTAACGCTATTAAGTTAATTATATATTAACGCTATCTAATCTTTACAATTTAAAATATTGAAATCGATATTCTCTTGCAATAGTATTTCGATTAATATAATTTTGTAATACTTATTAAAAAGTTTATATATAAAATTTAATACAAAGTTGTTGTTTAATATAATTTTGTTAATATCGACTCTATTTTGTAACAAATATTGAATAATAATTTTTTTTTTATAATAATTGTTAGAGAATCTACGCATTTCGATTTCGAGAACTTGAAAGTACAATAAAAATATTTTGTTATATATTTTGTTGTATATTTTGTTAATATTTGTTTTAGCAACAATAAGTATTTGTACTATAAAATTATTTAATTCTAAATTAAAATAGCTTTGTTTAAATAATAGTTGCAATAATGTGTCTCTATATTTGTTTAATATATTGATATCGACTTTTTAATTTAAAAGTTGTTGAATAAATTTTAAACAATCTTTAGCAATAGTATTTAAAAAAGAGAGATTTACTTAAATATTAACTCTATAATATAATAGTAGTTTGTTAAAATTAAAATAATCTTTTGTTTATATTGTTTTCTCTAATAAGCTTTCGAACTTGTTGTCTTTTTTATTAATATTAATACTTGTTATATTAATTAGTTTCTTAATTAAATAGTTTGACTTGTTCTTTATAGTATATAAGCAAAACTTTAATCTATACTAAACTAGTTTTTAATTTTAACAAATCTAAGTAAATTTAAACGCAACACTAGATTGTTGTTAGAAGCTCAAAACTCTCTATATAGAATTTTAAAAATTCTATATCAACTTAAAGAACAAATTGCAAAAAAAAAAGCAAAATTACAAAAATACTTATAATATTTTTAAGACAAAAATAAAAGAGTTTGCAACAATAAAAAAGAATTTAAAGCAATACTAGTTAATACTTAAAGAACTTTCGAACCTTTTAATTATAATTTAAATTTTATTTAACAAAAACAAAACAATAGTTACAACAAATTTATTGTCGAAAAACAACAATAATATTAAAAGTCTATTAATAAATATTAAGAACAAAAAAGAATATATTTAAATCTTAAAGAAAAAATATTAATTGTATAAATAGATTCTAAACAAGAGTAATTATTGTTAGTTTAATAATATTGTAAAATATAGAAATTAATCTATTGCAAAACTTAAAAACAACAAGAATGCTAAAGATTAAAATTAGACAAATCAAAAAATAGCAAAAACAAAATAAGAGTTGTTGTTTAAAAAAAAGTTGCATTCTAATTGCAAAATATTTAGAAAAAATAAATATTAAAAACATTTTTTTATATTTAAGATGTTTATTTTTTGTATAGCTTTTTGTTTTTTTATTAATTAAGATATGCTAGTTATAGTTTTGTACTAATACTTTAATTTATTTACAATATCTATAGAAATCTTAAAGATAATATAATTCTTAGATTAATTGACTTATTGTACAATAGTTTTGTTATTAATAAACTTAAGTCTTGTTATAGTATTATAACTTATATAAACGTATTCGATGTTTTATCTATATATATCTAGTATTTTTGTTAAATTTAAGATTTTTTTTATATTTGATTTTTTTATATAAAAATAAGTCTTATTGTAAAAAGATATAAGAAAAATTATAATTAGAATATTGTTTTAAAAAGAACGTAAATATTGTTAAATTAGATACTATATAAATATTAAGTAAATTAATTTCGAAAAGTTTTCGATTAAATCTTTGTGCGCAAGCGTAAGAGTATCTAAAATTTAAATAGATATTAATAGTAGTAAAGTTGTCGATTTCGAAGTTGTAGAATCTAAGTATAGCTAAAACAAGTTTGCAAAAAACTAAGAAAATAAAGTAAATTTAATATTTAACTCTTAAATTGTAGTATTCGAAGTTATTGCGTTGTTAAAGAAAGCACAAAAAATATTATATTTTATAGCAAAAGTAGTTAGATATTGTTTGCAACAATATTTTGTCTTGCAATTGCAATTATAGTATATATATTGCAAAAAAAAATAAAAAACATTATTTTCAAATAATTGTTTAAAAGATCTTCTATAGCAAGATATAATATTCTAGTTATATATTTTGCAATTCGAGAAAAGTATTAATATCTCAATTTTTAAAAAACAACGTTAAATATTTGCAAATAATATTTTAAAATACTTAATTTTATCTTTAATATTTTCTTTATTTAGTTAATAGAACTAAAACAAACAAATATTGCAAAAAAAGTCTCTAAATATTAGTTTGTTAATATCGAAATATACATTGCGTATATTTTTGTAATTGCAAGTTAATACAAGCTTTAACAATTTATATTACTATTTGTATTAATTTTTTTTTTTTTTTTTTAATTTTTCTATTATTTTTGCGAGATTCTTAATCGATTATAATAAGAAAGTAATATTAAGTAAAAAATTATAATTGTTGATAAAAATATTATTGCGTCTAAAGATTGTTGCTATTTTTGCAATATATTTGATAGTTTTTGCTAAATTGTTTGTACTAATTAAAACAATTATTGTGCTAATATATAAAATTATTGCTAACAAAGTTTTTAAAATTAAATAAAAGTATAAACTTTATAATTTTGATATAAGATTCTAAATACTTTGTATTCTCTAAAAAGATATAAAGAGAAAGTATAATATATTTAATAAATTGCAAATATAAAAGAATTGTAGATTGTTTATTATTAAAAATATTAAAAAAGAATATCTTTTGTTGCAACAACAATTGTTTAATTAAATAAAAGTTTTTTAACAATAAAAATATTTTTTTGTCTTGTACAACAATTACAATATAATTATTAAAATAGAAAAAAATATTAATTTGTTTATTAAAAATATTGTATTAGCTTTCTTGTATTTGTACAAAATAATATATTATTTTCTTCGAATAACAAAGTATTAATAGTCTATAAAATGTTTCGATCTTTAATATTAATTAAAGCTTAACAAAGAGCAAAAGACTATTAAATATATTTCGACATTTCTTTATTTATTTGTTTTTTTTTGTTAAATATTGTAACTATAAAATATCTCTTCTTTTGTTTTTTGAAAATCTAGTTAATTACAAGTATTTATAAGCAATATCTTTAATTAAGTTGTATTAATATATATAACAATATATATTCTTGTTGCAGAAGTTAGATATATTTAAGTATATTTTTTGTATTGTATATTTAATATATTTGTTAAGAACTAAAAACAATTAAATATCTAAAAAAATATAGAAGAGAATTTTTTTTTACGTTCTTCTAGATATAGATTTGCAATTTATTATCTATTATTTAAGTGCAAAAATCTATTATTTGTTTTAAGTCGATAAATTTTATGCAAGTAAAAAATATTTTTGTAAAACAATAGTAGATTAAATTTTTTAATAGATTGCAAAATTTTAATAGAGTTTTTGTCTAAATATAGAATATTGTTAAGGCTTTGTCTAAATATAATAATAGAAATATAATAATTCGAATAAAGTTGTAAATAACTCTTAAATTTAAAGATATATACTAATTAAAATATATTCTTCGAATTGTATTGTTAAAAATTAGTAATTAAATCTTTTAATTAAAATTGTCTTATTTATAGCTTTGTAAAATTACAAAAAGCTTAATTCTTTATAGATTTAATATTTTTTTTATTAAAATATAATTCTAGAATTCGATTTATAAGAAATATTTAGCAAATGTTTTGCAAAGAACAACAATTAACAATATATAAAAACAAACATTTTTGCGCTAAACAAAATTGCTATTATTGTTTTCGAAAAAAGTTTCAACATAAAAGAAAAAGAAACAAGCTCTTTTTTAGAAATAATTTAGTAATCTAATTTTTTCTTATTTAAAAGATAGTATATACTCTTCTTTTATATTTTATATAATAGTATTTTGTATTTACTCTACTTAACTATACTTTTCTAAAATATATAAGTTTACTCTTTATAATAAAAATTGTTTTATTCGATTATTAAATAATCTTAATAATATAATAACGCAATAATTATTTTTACTTCTATTTGTTAAAAGACAAATTAAGAATATTGTTCTTTGCAAATTGTTTTCTTTTAATAGTTAAAAAAAAAACGCAATATTAACAATATAAATTTACAACTTAATATAACAACAATTATATTTAACTATTCTATATTTATTGTAAATAGCAATTCAAAATTAAAGATATTAATAATATTGTCTAAATTTACTTGTTATAAAGTTAGATTCTATTATCTTTATTAGAAATATTTATTACAATTTAATATATTTGATATTTTATATATTCGATTGCTTTTTTTAATTACAAATGTTATTTATATATTTGCAAATAACTTTAATAATTTGACAAAAATTGTTTCTTTTTTGAAATTATAAATAACAACAAATAGCACTTTTTGTTTGTCTTAATTTATGTACTCGTATATTGTAATTGTTATTACAAAGAACAAAACAAATATTACTTTTAATATTCTACAAACTTAAGATCTTAAATTCGATTTTAATTAACAAAACTTAATTAACTTTTTCTTTTTTATAATTGTTCTTTATTTTACTAGAATGTTAATTTCTTTGCTAGCTTGTTACAAACAATTAAAAGAAGTTCTTCTATATTATACAAATAAGATGCAACAATTACAACAACAACCTTATTAGCTTTATTTAGTTGTTTATTTATATTGCTTTTTTCGCAAAACAATAAGTTATATTTTTTAAATTATAGAAAGACTCTTTAATTTTATTTAGATTAATTGCGTATTAAATCTTATTTACAATAAGTATTTTGTTATATTTGTTTGTTTAGTTAATCTTTACAAAATTGTCTATAAAAAAATTGTCTTATTAATTGTTTTAAAAATATTTATAAATATTTATTTTTTAAATATATATAGTAGATTATATTACTTATACAATAGTATACTTTTTATTAATAACTAGATAGACTTTAAGTCTAAACTTATTTTTAATTTTTTCTACAAATTTGTAGTATTTAGAGCAATTGTTAATCTTTTTTTTATAATTGTAGCTATTAAGCAATGCAATTAAGTGCAAAATTAATTCTATACTTAGAATTTTGTTCTTATTAATTAAGAAACAAACGCAACTCTAATTTATTAAAAGAATATTAGTAGAAATTCTCTTAAGTAAATATTTCTTAAAAGCAATTTTATATATTTTACTTATTTGTATTGCAAATTAAAATATACTTTGTCTTGTAAGTATACAATATATAATATATATCTTTGTATATTTGGGCAATCGATTTCTTGCAACTATTAATTTGTTATTTGCAAATGTATTCTTTGTTGTTTAGATATATTTATCGCAAATTTAAAGTTACTTACAACAAACGTACGTATTTTGTCAATTAATAAAAATAATATTCGAGATATTGTTTTTTTAGTATTTTTTAAACTTTTGCAAATAAGTATCGATTCTTAATTGCAACTTCAAGATTTGTTTAATCTTGCGTTTAAGACTAGTTTAAATAAGCAAATTTATAGCTTATTTCTTGTACTTATTTGATATTTTTACTTAGAAAATTTTATTGTTTTTGATTTCTTTAATTGCAAATAAGATATTTCTTGATACAATAAAGTCTTTAAAATTTTAAATTAATAATTTTTTTGTTTTAAGCAAATTGCTAAACAAAATATTCTACAATATCTTTGTTATTTGCTTAAATATTAATTTTTAAATAGCTATTACAATATATGTAGACTTAAGACTTTATTTAAGAATAACTTCGATCTAAATTAACAAATATTCGATTATTGTTAAATTAAAAGCAATATTAAAATTGTAATAATTGTTAGAATTATTTCGAACGCTATATCTTATATTTTTTTAAATTACAACAAAATTAATTAAAGATAAAGAGATTGCAATAAAACTACTTTACAAAAACAATAATATACAATAATCTAATCTAGTAGAATACAAGCACGTTCGACTATTAAGAATCGAAAATAAGCTTTATATATAAGAAGCGTTAGTAATTTATCAATACGTCTATATTGTTTTTTTACTTATAATATACTAGTAAACAAATTATTTTTGCAATACTTATATAGATACTTATCTCTATATCTAAGAGTATCGCTAAATAATTTTAGACTTTTCAAATTAATATATTTATTAATACTAAAAATGTTTTAAAACAAAGATCTAAAATACAATAATTCAATAAATCTAGCGTTGTAAAAAAATTGTTATATATAGTTATTAATCAATATTGATATAATTCTTTTATTAAATATAAATACAATTAAAACTTTTGTTTCTTCTAACGTTCTTAACTTTTGTTACATATTTCTTGACAAATTTATTTCCCAATTCTATTGCTTATTTATTTTATTATTAGATAGTTAAACTATTTAATAGAATTTGCAAAATTGTTTAGACAACAAGTTGCGACAAAACTACTTCTAGCTAAATATTATTTTAACAAAAAAACAATTTACAATTAATAATATAAATTGTATAACAAAGCTTTGCAATTATATTTGCACAAGATCGAATTTTAAAAACAATTGTACAAAAATTGTATATGTAATACTTCTATTATTATTGTTTTTCGAGCTAAACTATATATTGTTATTTGTAAACAAAATATATTATTGTTATAATATAATACAATGCAAATTTGATAAAATTTATATATTTGAAACTTTAAGTAAATTGTAGCAATTTTATTAAACAATTGTTACAAAAACAAAAATCTTAGAATATTTTAAGTCGAAACGTTATATATATAAGTTGTACAAATACTACAAGATATTTATAAAAGTTACAACTTAATATTTAGCAAATATAACAACAATCTATCTTTAAAATATTACAAAAGTTAGATAGAAAATTAATAATTTTTTGCAAACAATAGAATAATTTGTTTTGCAACAAAATCTAGAGATTAATTTTGATATATTCTATTATAATAAAATTAAGTATTTAAAATACAAAGCGTATAACTTAAAAATCGAACGTCGAGAACAAAAGCGCAAATCTAGTAAAACAAATAACAATTCTATCAATTTAAAAAAGAAATTAATTCGATACTAGAAGTAAAAGTTGCAAAATTAATTATTTCTAAAAAAGAAACTAGTTTTAGATTGTATCGAAAATAAATAATAACTATACTATATAGAAAAGATATTTGTATTCGAAATTGTTTTTATTAGTTAATATAAAGTTAAGTTTAAAAAGACTAGTTTTATATTGCTAATAATATATAATATTTATTTATTTTCTTTTAAATTGTATTAAACTTTTGTATATTCTAGTATTAATATAGTATTTTATTATACTATTAAATATTGTAAAGCGTAATAAGTTCTTTCGCAAACACAAAGAAATAGTTTTAAAAAAAACTTACTAACTTGTAGTTTTTTTTAAAATTAATATAATAGTTTTTCTTTATTATAGATCTTAAATTATTGTATACAACAAAAATTACAAAAAAGTATAATCTATGCTAAAATTACAATTAATTTGTACAATAATAGCAAAGAGTCTTCTATTAATAATAATTAAACAAACAAATAGAAGCAAATATTTGCTAAATATATTTTTTCAATTTTTAAATTTTTTGTATATCGAAGAATATTAAAGCTAATATTCGATATTTAGTATAAAAGATTCTACAATTTCGAACAATTAAGATTTATTAAAATCTAAAATATTGCTCTCTTTTAATAATCGAATTAGAATAAACAATTTGCTCAATATTAATTTACAATAGCGCAATAATATCTTAGATTACTTGTAGTTTTATACAAATTTTTATATTAATCTTATTTAACTTCTAGCGCTTACAAATTATAATAATTTCTTTTTACATTATTATAACAATTTGCAACTTAATATTTTCTCGAATTCTATAAAACTTCGAATTTGAACAAATATTAATATTAATATCGATTTTATACAAAGTTAAGAGATTGTTAGTTAAAACAACTTGTATAATAGTAATATATATCTATTTATAATTGTATTAAATATGTAAAGCGTGCCTCGCAATATTAGGCTTGCTTCGCAATAGCGTACCCAACGTACGTCAATGCGTGCTTGGCAAAGGATCGCGCGAACTAGATTCAAGTAGAATTAGTATCGAATTAGCGAATATTGTTTGTGCATTGTCTTCTCTTAATAGCAAGCGAGAAAGCGTCTTATAAAAAACAAGATTTTTTTTGCATTTGCGTTTCTTAGCAATTAGTTTTACTACAAATACTATTATTATTATTATATATACTATCTAATTTGATTCGTTTAACTACGTAGCTTTATTTAAAAAAATAGTAGCTATTTTACAATTTTAATTGCTTTGTTTAAACGAAATTGCTTAGTTAAAAGCGATAATTAACAAACTATTAGTAACTCGCTTTCGTAAGCGTATTTAGAAGTCGATTAATTTTTAAAATATTATTAATAATTAGTTGCGTAAAGAAATTTACGCAAATAATATATCTTAAGAATTAGACGAAAATAATTATTCTAATACTAGCATAATTATTAATTAGAACAAAAAAAATATTAAAGCATCTAGCTTTAGAGACGAATCTACATTGTTTATCTTAATAAATATTATTATATAATATATTAATAATGCAAATATATTGCAATTTCTAAGATTTAAAGTCGAGTTTGCAATTGCAAAGCTTTAATTCGCACAATATATCAATAATTATTGTTGCAAATATAGCAATAACTACTATTGATTCGATTAACACAAGAAGATTAGTTGCGTTAAAAAGTTATTAATACAAAAATATATTAACTACATAAATTTAAAAATTTGATTTAAGAATTGCAAAGATTATCTTTAAAATAATTTTGCAAATTACATTGATAAAGAGTCGAAAATACTTTAGATTGCGTTATACTTTATAAAAAAGCAATATAATTAATAGCGCAAACACGTACAAGAGATGCGTAATAAAAATAAAGAAATTATTTAAATTTATTTTCTTCGATACATTAAAGAATTTCTTAGCACGTTTAAGATTTGCGACGTAAAAATTAAGCTTAAGTTTAAAAATGCGAAGCAACAATTTTATTAAAAGATTAAGAAGTTTGCTATTTATTTAAATAACTTATATTTATAATTGAAGAAACTAATTATTGATAACAAGAAAATGCGAAATTTGAAAAACAAATGCGTTAACAAAATTTATTAGAAAATGCTTTGTTAACAATATAGCTATACTAGTATTACGCAAATGCGTAATAGATTTATTGAAATCGAACAATATTTACAATTAATTAAGAAGTTGTTAAAATCAAGTAGTATCTTTTATATCGCAAGAAATTTTAAGAGACGTAATAAAGAAAATCGATCTTTGTGCGAATAAGATAATTTGTTTAGCGCAATTAGCAATGCGAACAACTCTATTACGTTAATTATTAAAATTATTGTAACTACATAGATTAAAGATAGTATTAACAATAATTAACAAAGCAAAAACAATTGCTAGATATCTATTAAAAAGAAGTATATTGTATTTATTAATTACAAATGCTATATATGCAATTAAATAAATTACAAATTAAGTAACTCTATGTGTTCGCAATATCAAAAATAAGTAAAAAAGCGAAATAAGAGTAACGCATCTTTAAGAAAAGTTAAAGCTTAATGCTTGTTATTATAATATTAGACGTAAAAAGTAAAAGACAACAAATTAAAGTATTAGTTTAAATAGTATTTGTTAATATGTTGCGTAATATACGCGAAATTAAATATCTTATTAACTTAAAAATTAAAGAAAACTTTATTTTGCAATTTTTTGTCAAAAATGCGCAACTACTTAAAGATACTTTTTTGTTATTGCAAGTGTAAGTTGTTAATAATTGCATTATTGTTTTGTATAAGACGCAAAAGCTTTCTATTGTTATTGTCGATAGCAAAGAAATACGCAAGAGCGATTGTTCTAAGTTTTATATTATTAATATATAAGACTATAAAATAATTCTTAAGTTATTTTGATTCGAGAAAGTTAATTTGAATATACAATAATCGAATTGTATTTAAATCTATTAAGATAGCTTTACTAAGCAATTAAAGAAAAATATTTAAATAATTAATTTTAAGAAGTTTGCACAATTTGTTATGTTTACTTTTAAAAATTATAACAAAATTTATATTGCGCTTTTATATTAAATATTATTTTTAAAAAAGTTTTTAAAATATATAAGAAGAAAGATTGCAAAATACAATACGTTTTAAATTAAAAAGCTAGTTGTTTCGAATTAAATCAAAAAAATTATAAAGATATTTTTGAAAAAACTTTTAAACGCGTTTAAAACGTATAATTAAGTAGAGCATTTAATTAATCTTGTAGAGAGCAAAATATTGCGCACAAAATGCGTATATAATATATCGCAAAATAAATTAATTGTAATATAAAAATATCTCGCAAACATATTAAAGAAAAATTAAATATATTTTTTAAATAATTCTATTAAATCTTTAGTATTGTTTGTAAAGAAATTAAATAATAGTTTGCGTCTTTGCGTAAACTATTGTAAACTTAATAAAATTATTATTAAAAATAAGTTTTTTTTTTTTTTTAAAGACGTTTGAGCGCTTTGTAAATACAAAGTATTTTATCAAAATTAATATACGCAATACGTATTATTGCATTCAAATTTATTAAAACAATAAATAAAAAATAGCTTTTTGTATTTAATACAAGTAGTTCGAGTATTAAATTATATTTTTTAATTTTGTTAACGCTTTTGCTATTTTTTAATTTTATATAAATTGCGCATTGAAGTTGTACATTAATGTTTATTGCGTAATATATTTAAATAATATGTTTATTTATTCGAATTCGAAAAAGCAATATTAAGAGAATGTTTGCAAGATGCTTTGTGCATTGTTTAAGTATTAATTGTATACAAAGCTATCGAAATGCGTATTTCATTGCGATAAAATAATTTTTCTAGATTTTATAATTAAAAAGCGAGATATTTAAATAAAGCAAGTTTGTATCGAAACTATTTAAGAATAGTTTAAATTAAAGTTAACAAAAAATATTTTTGTGTTTTTTAAATTTGCGAAATTTTATTAACGCTTTATTTGCAAGTTTTTTTAAATTGTAGTATTTTTAATTAATTTAACAATAGATACAAAGAAAAGCAAAACACGTTCGCGATTTATATATATTAAGAAAGCAAAAAAAGTTTTCGAGATATTTAAAATTGTCTTTATTATTGCTTCTATTTTAAGATATTACAATTAAAGTGCTTCTTTTTATATAAAGATTAATGTGTCGAATTGTAAAGCAAAAAATATACTTAATTAACTTAACAAAGATACGCAATAGCATTCTATTGTGTTTATTAGCTACAAGTTCAAAGAATCTAAAGTTTGCTAAAATATATATAACAAAAAACTTTATGTTATTGTGCTAGCTTTTAAGCTTTAAAAACATTATTTACAAAATAGCAAATACGTTATTTGCGTAATTAGAAATTATAACAGTCTTTGCTACTTTATAATTACAAAGAAGCTTTCGATTAAATAAGTTCGCTAAATTAAGAAATTAATTGTATTTGACTTTAATATAGAATATTGCAAAAGAAAGCTTAATTTCGCAAATACGTTGTTAAGAAGATTTAATATTATAAAACTTAATAGTAGCAAAAATAATAATAACAATTTTTTATTTATTTTGCGAAACAAGTTTTGCAACTTAAAATATCAATTAAAATTGCAAAAAAACAAAGACGTTTTTGCTATAATTAAACTTACAATTTTAATAGCGCAATTAAATAGTACTATTATTGCAAATATCTAAATTATAAATTTAAATAAGAAAGTTTTCGAAAGATTACGCAATATTTTAGACTTTACGTTGTTTCAACTTTTGATATAATAAATTGTAGAGTCGAAGAAGTTCTTTGTTGATTTGAAAAAATTGATAACAACGTAATTGCGAAAATCACAATAAAAGAACGCTTTTGTTGTAAAGAAACAATAGCGTCAAAGATTCGCAAGTAAGTAGAATAAATTTTCGAAATAAAATATTAAAGAGAATAAATTGCTATATTAGGATTTTGCAATCTATGTTTTAAAAGACACAATAACAAGAAATAAAATTCTTTGCACGCACTATAATAACTTTATATTTAAATATTTTATATATTAATAAATCGAAAATGCAATACAACGAAAGTATTATTAATCTAATATAGTTAAAGAAATTAATAAATATATTCGCATTTATTTTGATTGTTAATATACGCATATTTATTATTATAAATTGTATAAAAAACTTAGTTTAATATCTTTTAAAGATTTGCAATTCTTCGAAACAATAATAATAAACTTTATTACAAATATATTGTTTGCAAAAAATTTATATATTAAAAAAATCAATAATACAATCTTAATATTAATTGACAAATTAATTAAATACGCAATCTATATCGCAACTATTAAGAAGCTTAATACAAAAAACTTTGCAAAGCTTTTATAAAAAAAGTTTATATATTATTATAAAATAATGCGTAATATTATTTTCGATAGAGATTCGCTTTTTACAAGTTATTTTTGATCAATATTGTGCTAGCATCTAGATGCAAAGCGTTAACTTAATATTGCGTTTTATTCGCAAATTAATAATTAAACGAAAAGATAAAATTAAATCTTAAAATATTATTTACGTATTTACTATAATTATAGATAAAATAATTAATTAAAGTTGCTATCTATAATTGCGTTTACATATAATAATAATATTTATTCAAGTATTAAAAAAGCTTTTTACAAACTATTAATAGACTATATTGCAAATTTCGCAAATGCGCTTGTAAGCAAACTTTTAACAAAAAAAACATTTTTAGCTACAAAACAAACAAAATAGTTGCAAAGTATTAGAAAGCATTTAAGAAAATTATAAATAGCAATTTCAAAACAATAAACAAAAAGCTACAACAAGAATTACAAATTAATAAGTTTTTAAATAGATAACAAAGTGTTATTGCAAAACGTTAATATATGCATATTGCAATTTAAGAAGAAAATTAATTATTATTAATTAAAATTCTTTACTATTTTAATTAAGAAAAACAAGTAAATATATTAATTAAATTTATTTGCAAAGTATAAAGCAGTTTATATTATCTTTTATGTTTTGTTACTTAAACTTTGATATTTGCGAAACAAAGATTTAAAATCAAAATTAATTCTTATTGAAAATAAAGAAAAATAAGACGTAAATAAAGTGCTAAATAAACAAATCAAAAATAATACGTTTAAGTACTTAATTAGATAATTTAACGCAATCTTGTAAGAAAATATATAAAAGTCTTTAAAATATCTTAAAAACGCAATAAATAAAATTTTAAAATTTAAGAAAAGATAAAAAGAGCACAACGTAATTGCGAAAATATTAAAGAAAAAGAGACAAAAAAAACAAGTAGTTAACAAACTAAAAAAACAAGAACAATTATGGAAAAACAAGTAAAGCGAAGAATTAAATTAAAGTTCGAAGATTATGTTTTTAAAAACTACAAAAACTTCTATAATAACGCAAAGATTTAAAAATAAATCTAAATATACAAAAATATAATTACGCATATATATTTACACAGACTAGTTTTGGCTATTTTAAAGATAACAAATAAAATGCGTTTCGATCGTAATTGTTACAAACAAAACAACTATTATTATAAGCAAAGCTAATATATATTAGCTTTATATATTATAAGCTTTGCAATACAATTTATTACAATAAAATAATTTGCAAATCTTAATACAAAAATCTTTATTAAAAAGTAAACAATTAAAATTAAAAATTACCACGTAATAATAAACAATTTAAAAAAAACAAAAAAAATTGTTAACAACAACAATTGCAATTGTGCAAATTAGTCTAATATTTCTTTTAAAGTTTATGCGTTGTTTTTATTACATTACGCACAATAGTTTACTTTTAATTAAAGAATATTAACGACAATAAAAAAGATTATTACAATAGCAACAACAAAGCAAACGCGTAAAACAAAAAGAAATACAATAGCAATAATAAGATTTAATTTGCAAAGATACTTTGTTATAAAGCAACAAAAACACTTAATAACGCGACTTACTATTAAGAGATATACAACAAAAAAAAATTGTTTAAGAGCAAATACGCAACAATAATATTAAACAATTATTGTATATTGTTAATTTTATTTTTATCTCTTTTAATTTGCAAATGCGTTCTATATTGCAATTAAAAAACAAATTAAAAAAAACAAAAAACGTAAATAAAATTACAACAAACAAAAGAAAAATTAAAAAAACAAAGAAAATCGAAATTGAAACAAAAGAAACAAAAATTAAAGCAAAAATAATAAAGACAAGCATAGAAGCAAACGCGAAAACAAACGCAATAGCAACAACAACAACAACAACGACAACAACAAACAAGAAACGTTTGTTAAAATTATATAAACAATTTGCTTGTATATATATTAGCTTTGTTCTTAAAACAACGTCGATACTATTAAGTTGCTTATTATTGTTCAATAATTTGTAAAAATGTTAATAATATTCTATATAGTTAAAAGTTAGCCAAATTTTTAAATTAATTTTGCGATTATTTTCGTTGCAATTAAGATTAAAACAAAATTGTTTCTTGCGTAGTATATAAATAATCTTAATGCTTATATATTAATTGCAATAAGCAAATAAAATACTAAAGAATAAATATTTGTAATTGTGTTTACAAAGTCGCGATATTTGTTTGCAAAAAAGATAAAAATTATTATTATTATTACGAAACAAGCTTAAAGATTGCAATATTAATTGTGTTAATTTAAACTAAGTATTGCAATAATTAAGTGTCTTTATAGTTTGCAAACAAACGCAAAAATAGAAGCAATTGTATTTACAAAATTGTTTTGCGAAGTAATGTAAAAAGCAAGAAAACAAAATAATAATAATAATATTTATATTATTACGTTGCGTCTAAAGACAATAGCAACGCGTCTACGTACTACAAGAGAGAATAAATTATTATTATCTATTTAATATTTGTTAAAAGCAATTTTATTAAGAAGATAAATCTACAATTATCAAAATAAACAAAGATAATAATTGTAAATATATTATTGCAAATATTTATTACTTTTTTATTATTTATAAGATGCAAGAAATTACTTTAAATATTTGTTTTTATCTTATTGTTGTTAAAAATAATTGCGAAATAAAGCTTTGCGTATCTACAAAGTTGCATATCAATTTTATAAATATATTATTATAAATATTTATTGCTTTTTTATTATCTATAGAATGCAAGAAGTTATTTTAAATATTTGCTTTTGTTTATTGTTATTAAGAAGCGAATAATTGCGAAATAAAACTTCGCATATCTATATTGCAATATATATAGCTTTGCAAATGTTGTTACAATAACAATTTCGAAATTATATTGTAGCTAGAATTAATAATATAGATCTTAGAGATTAAGATTCTAAAAGAAAATGTAATTGTAAAGCGTGCTTCGCAATACTAGACTTGCTTTGCAATAGCGTATCTAGCGTACGTTAATACGTGTTTGGCAAAGAATCGCACAAACTAGATTTAAGCAAAATTAATATTGAATTAACAAATATTGTTTGCGTATTGCTCTTTCTTAATAGCAAACAAAGAAGCGTTTTATAGAAAGCAAGATTTTTCTCGCATTTGCGTTTTTTAGCAATTAGTTTTACTACAAATGCTATTATTACTATTACACATATTATCTAATTTGACTCGCTTAACTACGCAACTTTACTTAAAGAGATAGTAACTACTTTACAAAATAATACTATTATTTAAACTATATTAAATATTAATTGCAACGTTAGTCTTGCTTATAGTTAAAAAGCTATAGAATATAATGTTGTAATATTGCACAATTGTATTAATACTATTTTTAATTTTAGTATTGCTTTAACTAAAATTGTAAAAGATATTATTATATAATTATAAAATATAGATTCGATCTACAAATCTCAATACAAAAGTTTGTCAAAAAAAAATATTAATTTTGCTCGAAAATTTATAATGTAGTAGAGCATTAATTTGCGATTATTGTAATATTACAAATATTCTAATTGCAATACTTAAAATTTAAAACTCTTAAATAAATAAAAATTAAAGTTAATTAAGATAAACTAGTATTATTTTGTTTTACAATTATACTAAACAAATATCGAAAAAGATTCTTTTAATTATAGTTTCTAGACAACAATCTATTAGACAACAATACTTAATATTAAATTTTAATATTTAAGATAGATTTAACAAAGATTGTTTATTCGATTTACTCTAATTATTTATTGCTATTTGCTAAAAATCAAAAATATCTTTATTATATATATAAGACAACAAGTAAAGATATTTATTAATAAAAAAAATTAGACAATTCGAAAACAATTAAGTTAACTCTTTAAGAATTGCTATATATATTAATATATAGTCGACAAAACTAGTAAATCTTTAGCAATAAATAAGCAATCGATAGACAATAATTAATTAATGCAAATATATTGCTATTATTAAGATTAAGATAAACAAAGTCTTTAAGCAAATATTAGAATATTAAAAGATATCAATTAGACAAATATTACGTTTAATATTAATAAAAATAAATAAAATATACAAAGTTAATATTATTGTTAAACTTGTTTTCAAATTAAATATATAGCAAAAACAAATATTAAACAAATAACAAAGAAATTACAAACTTAATACAATATATATATCTTTAACATTTATTATAATTAACTTAACTATAATATAAATATATATAATCTTATTACAATATTTAACTAAATATTGTTTAATTTATTTAAATCGAGACTTAAGTTATAAGAATATAAGTTTTAAAATATATACTAGTTAATTCTAATAATAGAAATAGATACTAATATTTGTTAATAGTCTATTTGTTATATTTAAGTAATTAACTATTTATATTTCGAAGATTTTAAAGACTAAATATTTTTGTAGTATTTAGAAAACTTTTAATATTTATAATTTATTTTTATTTTTTTAAGAATTGTAAATCTAATATTTGCGTATTTATTAAACTTGTTTTTAATTTTATTATCTTAACTATTATTAGTTCTAAATCTCTAATATTCTTGCGCTTATATATCTTATTTGTTTAACAATTGCAAAGTATACTTTTATCTATATTAATTGCTAAGATAAATTAAGTTTTACAATATTAAACTTTGATTTTATCGATTTTAATATAATTTAATTAATTAATTAGTACTTGTTTACAATTTATTGCTTTATAAAAGAGACGCAAATTCTTATATAAATAGAGAAGTTTTTAAATTATTTAAAACTAAAGTATTAATAAAAAGATTATTAGCGCAACAAAACTTATTTCTTTGCAAATTGTCTTAATTTTGTGCAAAACAAATTAATCTCTTAATATTGTTAAAATATATTTTAATAATATATTTATTCTTTTGTATACTATATAAATTTTTATAATAATTTGAAATACTTTAATAACAAATACTACGTTAACAATTTTAAAATACTAAGTTAAGAGAATATTTTTTATCTTATTGTTTGCAACGCTTTTATATTTTTTGATTGCAAAAAGTTTCAATATATTATTAAATATTATAATAGTAGATTTTGTTTAATTTAAAGATATAAATTTGTAATAAAAAGTTTGCAATTTAACAAACTTTTTGCGCTTTACTTTTTTAAGATTTAATTCTAATAATTTTGTTGCAACAAATAAAAGTCTTTCTTTATTTATTAATATATTGCAAGTAAAAAATATATTTACTAGTATATAATACTTTAGTAATTTGCAATATACAATAAACAAAAAGAGATTAATTGTTTAGAAATTATTAAATCGAATATTCTTAATTTGAGTTTTTCTTTGTTGTATATTAATATTATTTATAATTATTTTTTAACAATTGTTGTACTACGTTGCAATATTAAGATTTAAGCTTAATTAAGAGTTTTTTTATCTTAGTTGCAAGTCGATTTTTTCTTTAAGAAACTATTTTGCGTTAAATATATTAACAACTTATAAAATTAATATAAAAAAGTTAATTTCTTATTTGCAATATATAATTATTAGATTTCTTTAATAGCAAACAAATTTTATTATTATAGAGCAAAATATCTTTTTCTTTATTTTTGCTAATTAAAGATTATAGACAATAGAATTTAATAAAAATAAATTTTATTTTAATCTTTTTAGAACAAAATTAATATAACAAATATACAATACAACAATTTAATTACAATATCAAAAAAAATATCGCAATAAACTCGAAGTCAAAAATATATTATTTTGCAATTATAGATAGTTATAACTTATATTTCTATAATGCAATATAAGATTGTCAAAATTTATATATTAAAAATTATTGCTTAATTCTTTAGTAAAACTTATATTATTAAACTATTTTATTTAACAAAATTACAATATTATTTTAAACTTAAATTATTTTTTATATTATTTATATATAAACAAGCAACAAATTATATTTATTTCGATAGAGAGAATTTATAATTTTACACAAAAAAATAGTTATCTTTGCGAAAAACTCGCGATATACAAGAATACGTATATAATACTTTAAGATCTACAAGAGAGATCTAAACAAATATATTAGATATTGTATTATATACTTTAAGATTTATCTTAAAGACTAGCTTAATTAAAAAAACATTTGTTAAATTATTAAAATATTAATATTAATAATACAAATAAGAAAGTTGCAATCTTTTAATTAACAATAATATATATAGTATACGTTGTTTAATCTATTTTGCTATTTTAAATTAAATCTATGCAATCTAGATTCTTTTTTAAACTAAACTTCAACTTAGATATTAAGCTAAAGATTGGAATTTTAGTTCTATAAATCTTATATTTTTTCAAATATTTTAAATAATTAATAATCTAATTCGATCTCGAACTTTATTGTTAACAAATATTATCTCTTTGTTAAAAATAAGAAACAAATAATAATTGTAATACTTATTAGTAACAAATAATTTCTTTTTGTCTTTAAACAAACTTATAGTTGCTACAAGCTTATTATTAATATAATTAATATCAATTATCTATAATCTAAGAAGCTAGTCGAGAACTATAAATTTTTTGTAATATTTAACTCGATTGTTTGCGCTTTTATTTGTTTTTTCTTTAGATAGATTCTTGTATTTAAAGTAGATAGAAATACAAAAAATCTTATTTAAATCAATAATTAATCTATAATAATTGCAATCAAACTTATATAATCTTGATTAATTAAATTATTATTAAGTATTCTATTAATTATATCTATTGTATTAAGTTTGTTGTTTATATAGTTTAATAAATTAATCAATCTACAAACGTTATTATATATCTATATAATTAATTTGTTATATTAAGTAAATGCGACGCGTACAAATCTAGCAATAATTAAAATTAAATATTAACTTTTTTAGATAAAAAAGCTATATAATAATATTAATATTTGTAACAATTATTAAGATATTGTTAAATTTATTTATAAGAGTCTTATATTTATAGAAGTTACTTAGTTAAGTTCGATAAAAATATTTTAATAAAATTTGACATTTTTTATTAAACTTTATCTAAAAGAAATTAATTTTGTAAACTTTTTTAAAAAGTTTTCGAATTAAATTATTCTATATTTTAATTAAAAAACAAAATAACAAAGAAGTACTTTTTATTTAGTAAACAATTATATACAAATAACTTTAAAATATTAAGCAAAAACTAAAGAATAGTATTTAAAAATTAATATATTGTCTAGCGCGCATATTTCAAATAAAAACAATTATATTAATAAATAAAATATTCTTGTTACTATAATTGTTTTTGCTTCTCTTTAATCGAAGCTTTGTTAAACTAGCTTTTTTATTATCTTAAAATATAAAAAGATTGCAATAGAGAAATTGCAAAATTTGCAACAATATTAAGCTAGCAAAAATTGTTACAAACAAATAAATCTAAATATATATTAAAAGTTTTGTATTTTATATATAATATTAAATAGCATATTAAAAGAAGATTGCAAGATCTTAATAAAATTGCAAAAATAACTTGTACAAAAAACAATACAACAATTGAATAAAGAAAAGTAACAATAATACTAAAGTAATAATTGTCTATATTAAAATAAATTGTTGCTATATTATATATAGCAAAAGATTTATTGTTAGTTCGAAAATCTAAATTAATAAATCTATTAGTTCTTTTGTTTTTGTTATTGTATTTAAATCGATATATATTATAGCAAGTATCTTAATTATAAGTTTTACTAAATTATAGATATAGTATAGATTTAATAGAAATATTTTAAGAGCATCGACAAGCATACTAAGATAAATTGCTATATACAAAGAAATAATATTAATCAAAAATAAATTTTTTACGTAAATATTAATTTTCGATACTATTAAAGTCTTGTATAATATATAGAAGATTATAACTATTTAGTATAAAATATATATAATTATACTAAATCTAGTATATAAATTTAAGATTAAATATTAATTAAAAAAGAAAAAATAGATAAAAATTTATAAAACAAATAGAATTAATTGCTTTTATAATTAATCTTGCAAAATAAAAAGAAATTGCAAAATAATAATAAATGCAAACAAATTATTTGCAACAACAATATAGATTTGAAAAATTTATATTAATTAGCAATAGTATAGAATTAAGATAAATCTTTTGCAAAACTTATAATTTATTATAACTAGATTAACTTAGTCTTAAAGACAAAACGCTCTTAATATATTTATTTAGAAATTACTATAATCTTAAAACGTAAAACAAGAATTAACTAATAATATTATTTAAGAATTAATAGTTTTTTTTAATTTAGCTTTGTATCTATTATTTTTTTCTATTGTATTTTTTCTTTTTTGTTTGCTAGATATTAATTAATCTAGTTTTTAGAGTCTTTTTCTTATTTTGTATTCTACGCAAAACTATTAGTTGTCTACATACTAGACTTTTTTAATCTTTATAAATTTAAGTAATACAAAGAACAAACTAAAGAATTTAAAAATATTTTGAAAACAAAACAAAATAGTCTTTTACAAAGTTAATTAATTAGTAAATAAATATAGTACAAGAGTCTATTAATTAATTTAGCGCGACAACAAATTTTATTAATATATTTCGAATATTAAACTTGCGTAATTGTTGTTAAAAGAAAATATAATAAACTTTTAATATTTTATAAAATCTTAAAACTAATAATATTATTTAGCAATATTTTTATTCTCTTTTTGAGTTTTAATAGTCTTCGAGCTTTCGAAACGTTTATACTATAGATACAAAAAAAGATTTGCAAATTATTAGATAACTTAAATATAACGTATATACAACGTAACAAATAAAAACTATATTAAATCAAAAAGAAAAAAACAAAAATAAAAGAAATAGTATTTAAAATGCAACAATATTGTTCGAAATCTATATATTATTTAGTAAAACTTTACTATAACTATAGTTTAAAATCGATAAATATTTCTTTAATATTTTGTTTATAAAAAAGATTAAATAGCAAAAAATAAATTTATATAATAGAGAAACTCGATTAAGCAAGATACAACAATTGTTCGAAATATTTAAAACAAAATTGTTACTTTTTAAAATTTAATCTAAAATTATAACTATTAGCTTGTTATTAATATTGCAAAATATACTTAAAAGATCTAAGTTTAATATAGATAATTAGAATACTTAAAATAGATTACTATTAAAAACAATATATATTTATTTTATATTTAAATATTAAATGTAGTTGCGACAAAGTTTGTTGTTGCAATTAAATAATAACAACTTTAGCTAACAAAGTTTAACTACAATTTGCAATTAATAAGTTTTAAATTAATATATCTATATACTAAAGAATTTAATTGCAATTTGCAATTGCGATTTTTAAACTAATATATATATGCGCTAGAGAGTTTAACTTGCGAATTTTAAACTAATATATATATGCACTAAAACAACTATTAATAAGTATCTAGATTACTATAATTTGACACAATTATGCGTTGCGCTATATATTAATATATTTATTTGTTTCTTTAAATTGTCTCGATTGTTTATCTGTAATATTAGCAATTGTATTTAAATGTAATTATAACAAATATAATCTTGCTATCTTATCTTTTTATTATTATTTATCGAAATATTTTTTTAAAATTAAACAAAATATCTATTAATAGCAATTTTTTTCAAATTTACAATACTAGCGCTTTTAGCAATTTTACTAATAGTAAATCTCAAATCTTCTTAACTAGTTTTACTAGCAAACAAATTAATTGCACAAATACTCTATATATTAATAAACTCTTGTTAAATATATATAATGCTTACTATAGTTACAAAATTGACTAATTAAATATTAAAAAAGTACAAAAATTCTCTTTTTAAATATTTTTGTTTAGAGTAAAGCAATATAGATTCGAACTCAAATAATAGAGACTTAACTCTTACAATATTAGAACGCACTATAGAAATTAAATTTGTTTAAGTAGTAGAAACAAATATATAGTTAATAGCTTTGCACAATTGTTTGTTAACAAGTCGCGAATTATTATTGTTATTAATAGCGTCAAACAATATTGCAAGTTAAAAATTAAAGATTAAATATTGTTTATTTTTTGTTATATTAGATTTTGCAAATATCTAAACAAAGTCGAATAAATCTTGAAAAATAAATCGAATATTAATAGCAAGTCTTTGCAAATTTTATTAAGCTTTATTAAGTACTTCGAATATATATTGTTGACAATCGACTTTTTAAAAAAAATATTAAAATTAATATTGAGATTCTAATATTAAAAAAGAAACAATTGAAACAACAATTTAATTATTTTTAAAATATTTTCTTAAAAGATATTGAGCGACTAAAACGAATGCAAAAAAATATAATGTTTTTTAAAGAAATTTAAGAGACGCTAATAAGAATATTAAAAAATCAAAATATATTATATAATAAACTCGACAACGCGTTGCAAGCTAGAGACAAACAATAGACAAAATTTATATAAAATATTAAAGTTAAAAATTAGAGACTAGCAAAGATATAAAGAATTTTAATTTATATAAAACAAAAGCTACAAAGATTAAGACTAAATTATCGAAATATTGCTATTGTTTAGATATTGTTTTTTTTGTTTTAACTACAATTTAATTTTTTCTTTTTTCTCTTTTGTTGTTGTTGTTGTCTTAATTGCTTTCGACTATTGCTCTAGTACTTACATATTATTTGATTTTGTAAATAAATTTGAAAATAAATAAATTTTGTTTTTATCTTATAATTTTGTAAGATAAATACAAGAATTAAAGCGCAACAAGCAAAATGCGACAAACAAAACAAAATAAATAACTCTTAATATCTTTAAAATCTAATTAATAGTTTTAGACTTAAAATTATTGTTAAGAATTTTTTGATTTATATAAGAGCTTAGCTTTATTAGCAACACTAAAATTGTCTTATTAAAAATGTTACAAAATTTGCGTTATTCGATTATCTTAATTTCTCTTTTTCTTATTATTTTTTGTTTATAAGATTAAGAGTCTAGAGTCTTTGCAACAAAACTTAACTTAATTATCGACAAATTTGCAAGTTGTTATTAACAACTATATAATATTAATTTGATTTGTAAAAATACAAGTTATATTTTTGTTTATTTAGATTTTATATATATTTTCTTTTTACTTTTTGCTTGCTTAATCTTTTTTTTTTAAGTTTTTTAATTATAGCAAACAACGTTTTTTGCAAAAGTATAAAGCAATTTATGTTAATTAATAATTTTTTGACTATTGATAATTTTGCAAGTTGTTGCTAATAGTTGTGCAATATTAATTCGATTTGTAAAATTGTAAATTGTACTTCTATTTGCTTAAGTTTTACGTGCGTTTTCTTTTTATACTATATTTGCTTTATACTCTTTTTAAACTCTTTAATTATAACAAACAACGTTTTTAGTAAAAACGTAAAGAGATTTACGTTGTTTGATAATTTATTAATTTGCTATATATTCGACAATAATATATTGTTCAAGAATTTAATTATTGTAATTACGTTTTCTTTACTAAAATACAAAAGTAATAATATTCCTTTTGTCTATTAAAAGTTCGACAACAATATATTGTTTAAAAACTCAATTATTGTAATTACGCTTTCTATACTACTTAAAAATAGTAACAAATTAATAGTTTTTAACATTTAACAATCTATTGTTATCAATATAGAATTTGAGAGATTAAGACAAGACTTAAATAAGCTAAAGTTATTGTTAAACAAGTTTTAATTTACAATTAACAATAAATCTCTTTTTTTGTTTGTAGATTGTTTTTGAAATATTGTAATTAATCGAGACTATTGTATTGCTTTAAAGATGTTAAATAGACTAAAATAACTATTCGATAACTTGTTAATTAATATAGTATTGTTAAGTGTTTTGTTTGCGAATTTGATATTTTAATTTATTGTTAAGCGTAAATTCTAGTCTCGAATAAAACTACTAAAATCTTGTGCAAAACTTTGTTGTTAAATATTGTTGTTTGTTTGTCTATTTATATTATGTTTCGAGTCTAGAATTGCGATTTCTGCTTTTAGAATTAAGCTAGCTTAAAGAAGATACAAAATATAAATATAGTAATAAATTAT
>JAABUS010000322.1_pt1 | contig 122753 bp, 118 predicted proteins | sample 5560161 | NCBI WGS metagenome assembly JAABUS01 (sample SAMN10711885, study PRJNA513376) | rock metagenome | isolation source: Antarctica rocks | place: Antarctica: Victoria Land, Trio Nunatak nord | collected 2016-01-04
AGGGGCCAAGGGGGATGAGGTGGGGTGGGGTGAGCATCACCAGTTCTGACGGCTTGATTTCGGCAAGGTTTGTGGGAGGCGGAAAGGGGGCGGGAGGGGTTGAGGGTTGGATAGGGGGAAGGCGGGTATGGGAAGGATGTGGGCGTTGTGGGTTTGGTTGCGGGGGGTGAGGGCGTGGGGGTTGGGTGGCGCTGAGGAAGCCGGGGTGGTTGGACGGTTTGTTGGATACGGTGCCTGGTCAATATGGGTCGATTGGCGGAATGTCTGGGAGCAGAGGCTTGGGGAGAGTCGGGGTGGGGAGTCTGAGGGGATGAGTGTTGCTGGAGCAGCGTGCATTGAGGGTGAAGTGGATACTGCGGTCCCACGAAGACGCCTGGGTCTTGGAGATTTGGAAGATTCAACAGCGAGTATAACTGGGGTCTTGGGGTCACAAAGATTGCGTACTTTGGTTCTGGAGGTTTGTCAAAGTCCCGTGGCATCATAAAACATAATTCATTTCTGGTATCTGGAGAATGCTATGTACACACAACGCCGTTGCACGGCCATTTGGTATCTTCATCCAACCCAGGCTACATGATCTCCGCCCGCGCCACAATGCAATGGTTCTGGCATGGGAATCATCGCAATGAGCTGGATAGACCCCCTATCCTACGTGTTCCACCCTCGCTCAGAAATGCTGGCACTAGATCAGCCCCCCATCCAACGCCCTCTGACATTCTGATATCCGATGGTAAAGTAGTGCCGGCATGTGATCCTCTGCATGCGCCATGTGCAACGATTTCGAAAGAAGTAGAGAGATGAGAGAACAAAAGGTAGAAATAGCACGTCGTATGCTTAGTAGAAGACCCTTGCACCTCCCTTTAGCCGTACTGTAATGGTAAGAAAGCTTGGCTGGGTCAGCCTTAATGGGCAAAAAGGGGGAGCCACAAACCGAGCCAAAGACCGTGCTGTACAGGCAACTGCGAGCTCGATGGTGGCCTCCCCCCCGTTGATGGTAAGATGCGCAACAGCGTCTAGTACATTCTATGCCAGAGCTTTGATGATTATCAATGGAGATGTAGATCTGCTATAAGGGAATCATCGTGGCGGTGTGCTTGCAACAGCGGGTGCAGGAGACGTAATCGGATTCGGGGGAGGTTTATTAGGTGTAATCTGTGCAGCCATAGACTTGTTGCGCTTCGAAATGACCTCCATCTTCTTCTTGAGAGCTGTAAGTCTTGTACGAATGCTGGTGACAACTTTGGTCATCCATTAGCGTCAAGCAGTGTCAACACAACGTTAGATACAAGCTTACGTTTGAGCACAACCTCCCTATCCTCCGCTTCCACCACGTTGACAGACTCATCGCCCGACTTTGAAGCCTTTGCTTCTCGTTCTGATGATGTAGGCTTCATGTCATATGACTCTTCATCATCTTGAAGCACTGCCTCCAGCATTCTGATCGCAGTCACGTAGGCAATTTCACAGCCGGCAAAATCCTCACCTACAAGCTCGTTGACCGCAGCGGATCGGCTCATCTCCAATGCCCGATCGTACATCAGTTTCTCGGCAGTCAGACCGTTCGACACATAGAAATCTTCGGCGGACTTGCTTGTTCCTGTGGCAGAGCTAGATGCCGCATGTTGATTGCTGGGGTGACTGGAATGATCTGCTGGCAGCTGCTTTTGCGCTTCGGTGAGTCTCAAACGAACATATGCTGCCTTTTCGCACACCTCGTTAAATCGATTGCGGAGCCATTGCACAACACTGATGATGCGACTGTCCGAGCTTGACTTGCTACCCGGGCTTGCCTGAGTACGTGGGGAAGCAGATTCGGGGACTTCACCACGGTTCTTACGCGACCACCACGTTCCGGCAGCTTTCAAGGCTTGATCCAGTATAGCCAGTGCTTTCACATAGAGCACCAGTGCCTCTTCAGATAATGTAACGATTGCATCAACCGTTAAGCCATCATCTGCTAGGTCGTTGATGTCGCCTTCGTCTCCTGAGGTACTGGCCTGGCGAATGCCAAGCCCTTGATGCGTTGAAGGTGCAAGAGGGATCAACTGCTTATACTTCACTTCTGCAAAGCAGTACACCACATCGCTCCTTGTCGCGCCCTCCTCTACCAGGTGGAAGACTTTGACATCCTCACTCATTGGTCCTTGCGCTTTGGTACCATCTCCAATCATCGGAAGATTTCCCTGAGCTATGGCATATGCAGGGAAAGGATTGTATGCTGGCGGAGAAGGCCCGCCACGACCGAGACTTAAAGGTGGCGAGAAGCCCATACTGAACAACCGTCCACTGGCCATATTGATTGCTTTGGAAATCGCTGACGTGGCGGAAGTTGTATCACGGACTCTACGATCATAGGAGCTTTGCCTACGGTGTTCCGGTCGTTTTCCGGACGCAATCTGGAGAGCGCGTGACGGCGTGATCTGGGCACCTGTCGTGGAAGTAGGCGAACCTTGCGTCGTGGCACGACGCACCATAGCACCTCGCTGTGCGTCTTGCTGAGCTTGTATGCCTGCGTGGATCCTAGGGCTGGCTGCCAACTCGTCTGCGAAAGCATTAACTTCAACAGCCCGCTTCTCGACAAGCACATAATCTCGCTCGAAGGCCACATCTTGAGCAGCCCGCTCACGAGCTTCGCGGACTTCGCGTTTGACCTGGTGATCGCGTTCCTGGAGGGCCATATCTTGAATCAAGACATGCTGCAACGGGCTTGATTGTTTCGGTGATGAGGAGTCGCGGCTGGAACGCCTCTGCACGACTGCTGCTTGATTGTTCCTTCGTTCACCGATTTGAAGGTCTTGACGGGCCGGAGCGGTAGCGTGAGAGACCATACTGGGGCGGCGAGCCTGCGGAGCACGGTCACCAGACTCTTGAACACCTTTTGTGGGTTCACTACGCTGTTCCGCCCTACGTGCCTGCTGAGCAATGGCAGAAGGAGTTTTACCCGAGGAGCGCCGAATGATTGGATTGGCTGTTCCGACCGTGCTCGGTTGCGAAAGGGGGCTTGGTTTGCGAGGAGCCTGAGAGACAGTGCCGGACGCGTCCGCCTTGCTGATCCTATCGTCTTTGGGTAGGCGTTCAGATTCTGGCGTAGCTTGACGTTGACCGGAAGGCTTGGATGATTGGAGTTCTTGCTCCTGCTCTAGCTGTCTGATGGGCCTGTCGTTGCCGACGAGTCCTGGAATCTCGTCTTTGATCGCGGGACTGTTGAAGAAGTCGGCAAAGCCAGTTCGCTCTACTGGGTTACGCTTCAGCAGTCCTCGTATGAGCCGCTTCATAGCCTCAGAGATGACGACCTCATCAGGAAACTTGATACGGTCGTCGCCTTTCTCTATCCTGCGCAACAATTCTACATGATTTTGAGCCCTAAAGGGCGGCTTTCCTACCATCATCTCAAACGTGACGGTTCCGACCGACCAGAGATCCGCTTTGGCGTCGTACTTCTCATAGCGAAGGATCTCCGGAGCCATGTACAAGGGAGAGCCGCACAATGTCTCCGCCAGTGAGGTAGACGGCAGGGAGCGAGCAAAGCCGAAATCGGCAAGCTTAAGGGTCGGTAGAGAACTAATGCCAGTGGCAGGCACTAGGGAATTGGCATGTGCAGCGTAAGGGACGGTCTCTGGATTGGCGTTGGCATAGAACTCTGGTGACGGGTCCAATAGTAAGTTTTGAGGTTTCACATCGCGGTGAATGAAATCTTTTTCTCTGAGGAACTCCAACGCGCTCGCGAGTTGTTTGAGAAAGTGTCGAACCACAACCTCGTTCAAGCCGCCGGCTGCAGGGTTTGGGTATTTCTTGATCATGTCTGCGGTGGTGTCGTGGCGACCTAAGGTATCGCGCTTCCTAATGAAGTAGGAGAGATCTCCCAGCTCGCAGAATTCCATAATCAGATGAATGTGTGCGGTCGTCTCTTGACAATCGATCAGAGCCACTATATGTGGGTGATGGAGTCGCTTTAGGATATGGATTTCCGAGTACAGGTTCTCTTTCAGCTTTTTGTTGAGCTTCTTCATGTCAACCGACTTGATGGCAACGTAGCCGGGCTTTTTCTGTTTGAAGACATCTTATCAGCATACATATTTTCAAAAGGGATAATGCATGATCAGGCACTCAGTGACCCGAGAGGTCCTTGCTATGGGTAGTGGTCGTTGCTCCACGGCGGAAGTGAGATAGCTGCTTACAGAGTACGAGGCCTTGTAGACTGTGGCGAAAGACCCTTTCCCGATCTCTTCAAGTCTTCTGAAACTTCCTACTTTTAGTTCTCCTTGACCTGTGTCCCCCGAGCGCCTCGAACTCGAGGGCGCCGTTTGTTCGGAAGCCATCCCGGCTGGGGGACCGCTTCGAGTGGTCCTCTTCAAGCTGATACCCACCGCCCAGACGCGCAAGCTCGGTAAGTGCTACCACTGAAGGTGCGGATATAGCGTGGCTGTTATCGAGTTGCACATTTGGTACAGTTGCTGTTTGTGAGTTCGGATGGTGGATGGATGTTGTCAGAGGTCTTGTTTGAACGACAGGGCTGGGTTGCTAGGTCTTAAGCCTAGTTGCGTGATGCAGGGGCTTCCCGGACAATGATATCAACAGCCCCAAAACGATGGGATTGACTGATCCTCAGGCGTGATGGGCAGTCAGGTGTGAGGGGATAAGGCTTGTGACTCTCTCTGCAGAGTAGTCGTACCAGGAACGTTGGGGAGCTGTTCAAAGGACGGAAAGCGAGTGTTCAAGAAGCGAAGCTGATAAAGACAGTAGTGTAATGTCGGGTGAAGATGAGGATAAGAATGGGGAAGCTCGAGAGCACTGCAATCACTGCAGAGGACTATACGCCGGTTGAATGACGCTCTTGGGGAGTCAGGCGCTTGTCAATAATGGGGACTGTGACCCTGAGCGATGCCAAGACCCGATAACAAGAGCGATAGCAGCTGTCTGGGCATCCGTCGATCATCCACGGCTCTTCTCTTCAGGTCGGGGGCCTTCTCCGTTCTGTTTCTGTACTTGCTCATCTATGACCAGAGAGAGTCTTATCGAGCACTTTGGCATCCCATGGATCGATGAGAATCTTGGCTAAAGAGGGCCAAGTAAGGTACGAGTGATAACGGACCCTTGGCCTCGACTCCTTAGCAAAAGTGACAGCTCTGGCCTCGGCCCTACAATTTGATGCGGGCACAGCTCAAACAAATGGTACCTTGGTTGTGGCCTCCCTTACTGTTGTTGATCCAGTATCACTACAAAAATTGCCAATAATCATCCTCAAAACCAGCCTGCGCGGACAAGGCTCGAGTCCACACCGTTGTCTCCTGTAGTGTTGCTGCCTGCTTCAACTCTTGAGTATTCTCGCTAGGCTGTAGAAAGGGTAAGGTATCATTGGTAGGTCCATCTATTGCTCGTGCAGCCCGCAGTGCAGCTCTAGGCATATTCAACAATGCATTCGCCCGCGTCATGTGCTCATCGCCTTCTCATGCCAGCAACTCGAGGCCCCGCGCGCAACGAGTGCAAAGTCCCGTCCCCCTCAACGCAAACGCTAAATCGAGCAAAGTACATGTTCGTATTACATCCGCAGCCCTCGAACTAGTAGCCATAGGATGATGGGCACCACCACGTTGTCGTTACCTCCAGTCAATACTGCCTCGGTCAAGCTAGCTCCAGTCGCAGCCACAGCCGCCTTACCCACCGTCACGCTCCACGAGTCTCCACTGTCGCCAGCCCAGCCTCCAAGAAGAAGCCATGCTCTTCCAAGAGATAGTCCAAGTATCACAGCCAGAGCAAATGCGAGGCTTCCTTCCAGGCTCTTGCCACCACTCCAACACCAGCGACGGCGGCCAAACCGCCTCCCAACAAGTGACGCGGCCGCATCTCCCAATCCCACGCATACGACGCCGCTGACCATGCTGAGCTCTCGCCGGGAGACTTCCCAGCCTTCCCAAGGCGACTCTCCTGTTCTGTCAACAACAGCGAGAGATAGCCATAACGGCATGGCACACCCGATGAGCAAGAAAAGGGGGGAGACAATCACCGGCCCACGGTAATCTCGCCCGTCCACATATGGGGCCAAGAACGCCGTCAACGGTTTCGAGAGAGGAGGTAGCTGCGAGGCACGAAAGAGATCCAAAAGGAGGAAGACGGCCAGGATAATTGCAAAGGCGAGAGCAACGAAAGCAGGATCGACGAAAGCGGTGGGCAGGAACATGAGGACCATCATTCCGTGGAAGACTTTGCGGCGTGTGTCGACTTCCACATAGTCTTTCAGCCGGAAAACAATTGCTATCCCAGCTGCAATCGATCCGAGACAAAATATGCATACCACTAGCCTTGTATTCGCAGCGCCTTGAAGGCGACGATCTAGTACAGTTGCCCAGTCCGGTTGCGCGGAATTGTCATAGATGTCATATGGCTCGGGCAACGGAATCCAATTTTCGAAACTGCTGCTACTTACAACGTAGTACCGGAACAACGGGACGTGACCGAGAAGATAACCTAGGGCCCAGCCTACAGGCTCACGACCACCTAAAGCTTTGTGGCTAACATATTTTCGAATGGGCCACCCAATTATTGCAAGCACTGTAATATATACGTAACTCGCAAAGAGCCATTTAGTGGCGGTCGCTTGCGCCCACGTCATTGACGCGAACATTCGCGGTCGAGTAGGCGTAGACCGCACCTTTCGTATTGGCACAGACCCATTTTGAGAATCTGCTCGAGCAGGAGCCGCTATGTAAGACGGCAGTGTGTATCTGCGTTGCGACCTTCTCACGGTCTGTGGTGCCTTCGGCACACTGCTCAGGTCCGAATGAAGGCGGGAAACTTGACCTTGAGCTGGCAATAGAACCCGGCCGTCGAGTGGGGGTATTGTGGTGTAGCTATCGGGGACTGCCAACCTTGGCTCTTTCGGCCTGATTTTGGAGATAGAGTCGTTCGCTGTACGGTCTCTCCCTTCGCCAGATGATTCTTCAGACTCGTTAACTGACGAGACCCATCTGCCTAACCTTCTGTGAAAGCAGTCGTCAATTGCGGACAATAGCACAAAACCGTCACGTGATCGAAGACGAGGATGACGGAAGCGCCAACTTGGGATTCGTGCCAGGGCAACTCCCCAACGAAGCACGCGTCCACAAAGCATGAAAACAGCGACACCGCCGATCCAGAGCAGCGACTGCAGAATCAACGCCTGAGGCGATGCGGATAATAAAAGCAAGTTGACCATGGCTGTTGAAAGCAACTGTAGCTCTGCTGGTAATAGACTTGTGGTCGTAAGATATCCAAGAGTGGGTAACAGGGCTTGATGAAGAGGAAAAAGCAACGTCAGAGTTTCGGGGCAAGGTAATGGAGCCACGGCTTGACTATTGTTAATCGAATGACGGCCCAAAGACTGAGATGCCACTAACGGCGTAAGAGAAGCCATCCACTGAAATGCGCTGTGTCCCAAAAAGTCGTCGTGGACCGGCAATATTGCCCGCGGGATAGAGGCAATGCTAAGAATGAGGTTCGTTACCAGTACTGCAGGATATGACGACGCCACGGACAGGGCGACGAATAGTGGGAGAAACACAGGATAGAGCAGAGTAGCTGGGTCGAATGCTGCAGGTATGCGAAGAAAGCTCCAGGGGCGTGACTGATTGCTTTTCTCTGACATGTGACGATACAATAGTCTGAAAGGGTATGAGAGATAGATGGCTAAGACCACACCCATATGGCTTAGGACCTCTGCAATTGCGTTAGCTGAGATCTTGGCTGAGAAATAGAAGGGCATTACCCGGTGTCATAGTCTTTCGTAAACGCATCAAGTCTATGCCACAGGCTACATAGCCGACCACTCCGAGCAATATGGTTTCCGACGTTCTGCGCACGAGCTCTGCTCTCCGCCGTCTCGTGAACTTCTGCCTGATCCTCAGGATCTCCTCATTCTTGAGAGCCGAGTCTTGAAGCGTTGGGTTCCCCTGCAACTGGCACTCTATGAACGATCTCCGCTCGTCGTCGTCGAGATATGATGGTGTGAGCAGCGGGCTTCCTGTACCATGCCCCTCGTTCTCCCTTAGACCTTTCCGCCATCTGATGGGCGGGGCTGGTAACCCTTTCAGGACCACACCACTCTCATCGTCAGCTTCTGTGCCGCTATCACTGGGTGATGTGGGGTATTGCTTCTTCACGCGCAGCTCTAGAATGCTATGCTGTGCGGTAGAGTAGCCTTCGATAGCTTCATTCGACGCTCTGGTTGATTGAAGTCCTGTATGATTCGTTCTCAAGGTGGCATCAGAGATACCGTTTTTCCGTCGATCGTATGGTTGCGGTGAGCGAGCCAAGCTTGGATCATTCGTCAGGCGAGCATTTTCTTTTCCATTGCCATTTGATATCTCAATTTGCGGAATGCCATTCTCTACTGGCATTGCGATCCGGTTAACAACAGCTCCGTGGCGCGAGGATGGGGGGCTTTGCAGTGAGTTCTATATAGAACTCAAAGCCAAAAACCAGGTTCTTGGACGCTGCGACCTGCAGAAGTGTATCCATGATACGCCAGATACTTTGAGTATTACGTTGTTCCGTCAGATTGTTGTCACTAATTGTTGGGAAACATGTGAATTACGAGCGTAAGGTGACGTTGTCGAAGTATCGGTGATTGTTCGGGCCACATGAGCTAATTCTTGAATGAGCATATAAGCGAACCCTAACGCCTCATTTTTTGAGGCTCGAAAAGGACGGGCTGACCATGTGCACATGCCGGATTGGGCGAGGAAGGCCATTGCTGCCAAGAGCATGTACGAAACATGCTACCTCACAGTCTCCAAATGGCATCACATACTCTATCATCGAGCCTGATCCGACTTCGATAGATGCTTGGCAAAGCAACATGGTGTGCCACATCCAAGCAATTCGAGGATTCCTCACTTGATCTGGCCTTCAGGATATGCGTGTTCCTGCACTTGCAATGCTTCAAGTTCAACAACACTTCAAGTTCAGTAGTCTTGTGTTAGTGCAAAAAATGAGAAACCTCAGGATGCAAGGCTGTATATATCATAGGGCGTATGGGGTTACTGCATGCCAACTTGTTACACTGACGGTGCTATGCACGTGCTGATTCCGATTCGATGCTTCGAAGAGCTCAGCTATTGCTACAGCATTTATGCAAATGACGTCTATGTTACAAACCCTGACGCCACAATCTGTGTCAACTCATCAAAGCTTCTCAGATACAAATGCAACGAGCATTGATCCGGTCGCAGTCAAGGGGTATCATCCCATTGAGTCCCGAGGTTCCCGGCCATGGGTACCTTATTTGCTCCATCGCTATGCAACATCGTAAGCATTCCGCCTGCCACATATCCTGCAATCTGTGAATACAGTATCGAAAAAAGTTGAAGAACGGCTGCGGTCATATTCACTCCCCCAACTTTCTCTTCGTCTCCAGTGGATTCCCGCCAGGCCGAGATCCGGGAAGGGGAGGAAATCCGTAGTCTCTGACTTTCTTTGCTTCTTCAACGGTTCTGCCACGAGCTGTGCCTATCCGGAGAGGGATTGGAGGAGGTAGCATGCTGGAAGGAACGAAGTGTCGTGCTTGCGGATGTGGCACTGGGTTTGGAAGTATTATCGGATTGCTACGAGACCCATCGCCCAGAGTACCCGGTGGTGGCGGAAGTGGAGGAAAGAAGCCGCTGTTGTGGGGAACAAAATAACCGCCAGGGTAGCGAGGAGAAGTGAAAACACCGCCAGGGTGGGGGATTAAATCGATAGGTGGAGGGATGATGCTGCCATGGTAATGATGGACGCCGCCAGGATGTTTGAGAAGGTGCGGAAAAGCACCGCCATGGTGTTGAGGCACGACGTTACCCTGATACTGACCAAAGGCGCCACCTGGGGCTGTTGCAAAGATGCCAGCAGCGAGCCTAGAGGACCCTTGAGCACGAATGGAAAGAAGCTTGTAGAGAAGTGCGGTTGCTGCGCTCTGCTCATGGGGAATGATCGTGTTCTTCACGATTCCGATGTCGCTAATCACGGATCGGAGAGCTACTCCTTGCGCCGTCCCAGCTATTAAGTGCGATATGTCAGCCAATGTTCCTTTACTTGACATGTCGAGGAAAAAGAGATGAATACCAATTGCATCACGGCTATCCAAGACTTTGTAAATATGCTCAATTATCGCCTCAACATCGGTATCTGGCTGGAGATTGCTTGTATGGTGTGTGTCAGGGGTCTCATCGTCGTCATCGACGTCAGAAAGCGAGCAAACGCCAGCAAAGCGAAGCAGGACATCCGCTTGTTCTTCCTCGAGTCTCTTTGGCTTGTCGCATCCTTTGGCATCTGTTGCGTCACTAGTGAAGGCCTCCTTATCGAGCCCAAGCGCTGATTGTCCATCAGCGGGACCAGATTCACTTGTCGCTTTGGGGCCAGTAGTAGTTTGCGAGGCTTTGCCATTCGTATTGATATTTTGGTTCGGACCCGGAGCCTTGTTAGGGTATGGTGTCTCATAAGGCGTCTTGTACGGTGTCTCATATGGAGTCACGTATGCGGGCGGTGGCCTGCCAAAGGGCGGAAAACGAGCCATCGGGTTTTCATCGACCATATGCTCCAAGACTTCAATCGCGGTACTAATAGCCTGCAGCTCGCCGTCCCGATCTGGCAGTACATTAGTTTCCAGAAATATGCCACCTCGAAGTTGAAATCGGTGCGTTGTGGGAGACGAACTGCCTTGAATACCAGAGGTAAGTCTAGCCACATGCGGCTTTGCCCTTGCAACAATACTGCTGGCATGACTTGAAAAATTCGACTCAACGCTCATGGCGGTAGATGGCCTGCTAGTTGGTAGGTTCGACGGGGCTCTGGGAGAGACCTTAGACGGGGCTCGAGAAGATGCCTTCGGCGAGGCCTTCGACGAGGGTCCAGAGGGCGCTACGATCGCAGAAACAATGCTAAGATCCTTACTCAGGATACCAAGAGCTTTCACAAAAGGTTGAGTACCGATCTCAGGATCATTCAGCGCCGCTTTCAATGCATAGGCTGCATCTGCATTGGAGGGGGGACCCTCGAGAGATGTGACGATATGCAAAGTATTGACTAACAGAATTCCTGCGGCATTGACTTCTTCTCCATCAACCTCGTCATTGCCACCATTGAAAAGCTTGGCACCCAGGTCCAGCGGAAGATCGAAGCCAGTGAACCGGGATTCACAGTTACGACGCTCTTTGAATTTACGTTTCTCTTTGCGCTTCGCAAACTCGTTAGTCATCCATTCGGATTTCTCGCTAAACAGCCCTGCTCCAAAGATGGCCTTGGCTCTCTTTGCAACGCGGCAGCGCAAGTCATTATTCTTGTCTGTATCGCATGATTAGTTCCCGATGACTCCCGGGTACAGCGAGCAGACACTCACTAGCTTCTGTCTGGCCCTTTCGCCAATTGGCTTTTCGCATGCGGCCTATCTCTCGAATCTTCTCGAGTGTGGCCAGTTCCTCGAGAGTACGATCTTTGTCGTTCTTCTCACGGAGTTTGGCACCAGGAGCATGAGATTGGGAGCGACGCCGTTTCCCAGCTTCTGCTGGCTCAGAGCCAGCTTCCTCTGAAACGCACAGCTTGATACATTCGGCCACCCAGTGTGCGAGTTCTTCTGGGTCAGAGGGTGCACTTGCGAAATTCACAGACAATTGACGGTCATCTGACAACGCTGATGTAATAGAGGCACCTAATGAAGGCTGGCGTGTACATAGGTCAGAAGTGTCCACGGCACGGCCATTTGCTGATAACAGACCATGAAGGGTTACGGCGGCTCCATGCAAAGAAGGCGATGGCAAAGCGACTGGCGAGAAACCTGTATCACCAAGGCCAGATGAAGGCGAAGAAGTATGACGAGCGCAGATACGAGAGGTAGGGTTCTCAATGTCTGGAACACATGCCTCGAGGCTTCCCTCCTCGAGTGTTTCGATGCTGAGTATAATAGTTTCCCGGTTCTGCTGTTCCGTCTTGATACGCTTCCTTGGGGGACTCGCGTCTTCTACCTCCTCATCGGCTTGCGCGCCCGGGCCACTCATCGTGTGCAGGTATCTTAGTTTCGGGACTGCTCTGATGAAAGTCAGAAGACTTTCTATATCTCTGTGCTTGGGGTACACTTGTTCTCCGTGCATATGTATGAGAGAAGACTTACTAAGATATATGGCTATCGACTGGTGGCCCTGTGTGCGGGCGGCCTCGACATGAGTTTGCCGAGACCGGGGCTATTCTCGAATCCAGGACAACGAGTGTTGAGCACAATGATTGATTATGTTACAGCGATTGATGGTTTCCTTGCCAGGGGCGGCACAACGAGCTACAGGACTGCCTGCGCAGAAGTGGTTGCTGAGACTGCTGATCAAGGACAGAGGAGTTGAAGTGTTACTCATGACCTGTTGTGCAAAGAGGAGCCATCAATGGCGCATCCGCGAAGCCCTAAGTCCCAAGCACCATTCCCCTTAGAGCCATAGTCGCTAGCCATGACCCAAACAATGGGACACCGGAGAGTCTGAGCAGCAAAACAGACCCACATCAGATGGGAAGACGACCAATGTTATAATCCTGAGACTTGGATGTATGATTGATGTCTCTCGACCATCATCAACGAATTGGCAGTCACAGTCGGCTTTACTGCTCGGCCCGAGACTGCGATTTCTCTGCAGGGGTTGTCTAAACATCTGTCAACTTCGTCTGCAACAGCAACAGTGAACAGCAGCATTAAACATGCGGCCAGCTGCAGGCATCATCGCGCAAGTTCTATTGATATCGCGTGTGGTATCATCGGCCGCAGCATCATCTTGGGGTTTTGAGGACGCGATAGTCTCACTCCATGGGAAGAAAGCTGAGGTAGGGGCTGGTCACAAAGAGAAGTACGAAGCTCTACACTTTGCGAGCTCCAAGAGCAAAAGCTGAATCGTTTTACATGTAGGCTGTTCGAAAATAAGGCCTTGTCGAAGCTAGTCACATTGTCAGGATCAGATACTCTGAAGGTGGTCCTGACCGCAAAAGAGGACAAGAAGCCCAAACGCCCCCATCAGGTGTTTCTTCGTCTTGAGGATCGAAAGAGCGGCTTAGATACATCTTTTGCTTTGACAGTCAGGGACAATGGGAAGGGAAAGCTTGAGCTTGTGAGGAGCCCCCCGTTCGGTCAATGGCTGCGGCTGACTTTTGCTTCAGTCTCAAAAGGATCTCCCAAATCAACTACTTACAGCTTCTGGTCCCCTCGCCGTGTCTCTCATCATAGCATCTTTCGGTTCGGCACAGCCCTACCACAGCCATGCTTTTGATCTCTCCATCGACCAGGACTCTAGCGCTACTGTCGCAGCGCAAGGAAAGCCCCTGCGCTACGGGAAGCTGCCTGAGATCCATCACACTTTCAAGTCCGATCCAAAGAGCCCTCCGAAGATAATCACACTGGTCTTTACTGCTGCGGTACTTGCTGCCTTACCGGTACTGCTGACCACAGTAAGTCCGCAGAGCATGTTGGGTCGATTCACACTGATTTGCTGTCCCGCAGTGGCTCTCGCTTGGAGCTAACTTGAATCATCTGTCGAAGGCCTTCGGAGGCTCTCCTATTCCTCACGCGCTTTTCTTGCTATCTATTGTCGCAATGGAAGGAGTGTTCTTTCTCTACTATACATCATGGAACCTGTTCCAAACTCTACCAGCAGCTGTGGGCATTGGGTTGATCGCCTTCTTGAGTGGGAGCAGAGCACTGACCGAGGTCCAACAACGAAGGCTGGCGGGTCTCAGATAAATCTAAAATACTGTTCTTGCGTAGATAGGCAGAATTAGGTGGCCGATCCACCCGGGTTACTTCTACAGCTGGAGCACAAAGCTTGGACGTCATGCCTGTTCACGGTGAACCGGATTGAAACGACCTTATGCAAACTGAACCATTTAGCCTTCCGATACCGAGTGCAACCGCAATGAGCAATCGCTTGCCTACCTGTCACCAAAGAAGCAGTCCTCCGAGGATGACGGCCCGGTCAGTGCCAAGAGCGACAAAGCAGGATCCTTCAAGTCATGTCCGTGAAATCTCCGCCGCCGCGACTATCGTTCACAACGTAACCAACCGTCAAGGCACTTGTCTAAAGCTACAGCGCTACGGTGATGGGCTCCTCCTCTTCGAAAGCAGCTCGAACAGCCGCGTCAGCAACAAAAAGAAGGTACCCACAACAAGCCTCTCCTGCAACAACCAACACCCCCCCTCGTCCGCCTCCAGCTGGCGGCCCATCTTCCGCAGCAGGACCAACTGCGCATCCTCAACCCAAAGCTAGCGAGACACGTGACGAGTGTGAGATATATACAGGGGACTCATTATGGACGCCGCGCTAACTTCGATGAAGCCATCAATCTCGACGCCTCGGACCCCAAGTTCGCCGCATCTCTCCGATCTCTCGGCCCCGTAACCCCTTCGTCAACTCTATCCAACTCTTCCCGTTTCTCACCTTCTCCGTCTGCGGCACCACTAACCAATCCTTCAAACTCAAATCAACAGGTCTTTCCAGATCCCTCGCAGAATCCGGCCATCTTAGTATTGACTGCGAGGGAGAATCTGGCCAAGGAAGCTGAAGCAGAATTTGCAAGGGTCAGATACGAAGGTGGAGGTGGCAGAAGATTTCTGGATGTCATGACCGTGAGGCAGGTGCTGATGATGCGGGATGAGAAGCATATAACCGATACGGATATCGAGCAAAAGCTGGGATTGGCGAATGGTATTGTGAAGAGGTTGGGCAAGAAGGGGGTTGTTGCGGAAGCTAGCATGGGAGTTGGATGACGAAGACTGGATGCCTCAACGACATTGAAACAACAATCATGACGAATCACGCTTTGGTATGCCTTATCGATTCTCACCACGACACATGGCCCCCATCCATTCGCAAATCCGCAGCCGTCATGAAGGAGCTTGCGTCCGAAAGCAAGAAGATTGCTGCTGCTCTGTACTCCTCCGGCTTGCTCAACCTCCCGAGCATATTCTGTGCCGGCCAATCAGTCCTCCGCTCGGGATACCGCTCGAACAATTCTTCTACCATGGCAGTTACAATGTAACCCGGCGAGATCGTGTTCACCCGGATCCCATACTGGCCCCACTCCGAAGCTAGATTCTTGGCCAATTGCAACACTGCCGCTTTGGACGCATTATACGCCGGACAAATCAGGCCCTGCACCTTCAATCAGCTCCTTCTTAACCTCCCACGCTCCTTCCACCGGCAACAGAAGACGACTCACTCGATTCGCCGCATGCGCGCTCATACTCGCAATAAGCGCAATACTTCCCCCATTCCCGAACCTTATCATCTGCTTCGCCACCGCCTGGCTCGTCATGAACACCCCCGTGATATTAATCTCAAACATCATATTCGCATCCTCGGCCGTATACTCCAACGCCGGCGTCTCCTGCTGGATCCCCGCTGCCGCAATCAACCCATCAAGCCTCCCTCTCTCATCGCCGATCGCCCCCACAACTTTATTCAACCCCTCCACATCCCTGACATCTATCTGCCGGTAATGCAGCGTGGTCCCCAGCTCCTCCGCCGCGCGCTTCTGCACGCGGTAGAAATCCGGGGAGGGCTCAGGGAGGCGGTCGAGCGCGTAGACGGTGGCGCCGGCTTCGAGTAGCGCTTCAGCCTGGGTGAGGCCGAGGCCGCGGGCGGCGCCGGAGACGACGACGACGCGGTCGGTGAGGTTGAATTCAGGGAGGCGTTTCGCGGTGCCGAGGTAGCTGGAGGCGGCGGTGTTGGTGCGGAGGTTGGAGTCTTCCTGGGAAGGCGGTTGAGGGGGCGGGCGAGCTGGGTTTTGGGGCGGGTGGCCCGAGGGCGGGGAGTGCAGAGTTGATGAGGCTCTGAGGTAGCGATGTTGGATAGGGGTAGACCTGGGCCGGAAAAAGGACAGTCTATATGCGTTGGAGCACCTCCTCAACGCTTTCACGCTTTGGCGAGGAAAGAAAGTCATCACGTTGGAAGGCATTCATGGCTCCTATCTCGTGTGAGGTATACGCTTGACAAGCAGATGTCCCAAGCACTCAGCAATCACATTGGATAAAGATCTTCCTCATACGCAGCTTGCGACCGAAGGCTCGAAGGGCTTCCGGAAAAGTGCGTGTGGCATCATAGCTGCTCTGACACTTGACCACCCGGCCTCATCGCGGGGAAGGTGGGGTTGGAAGCCCAAGGACACTAAAGGCTACTTTACTGAACCGTGGAACCGGATCAAGTGGCTTCAATCCCGAACAGGAGATTTCAATGCCGGACATTCGACAGATGACGGAGAGGAACCTCGAAATCGAGTAACCCGCTCTAAGGTAGGTACCCAAGGTACATGTAGGTAGATTTCGAACCTCCCGTCAACCATTATTGTTGAAGGTCTGCAGAGCAAGAAAGTCATGCAGGGTGGGAGATTCAAAGACTATTTTCACATGTTCAATTGGTCTTCTCGGTTTCTTTGTGATATCTGATACGCATTTTCTATATCCCTAGCCCGACGTATCTCCCATGATATCGAGCTCCTGGCTTTCTTTGAGGTGACATGAAAGGCACGATGAACATTCGCAACGACCATGCGCTTTCTTTTGACCGGTACACTTGGCGGCATATTGAACAGAGCACAGCGCCGTGAGGAGCAGTCTCATCCATGATCAAGCATCATGTTAACAACAACAATAATAATAAGTGCCGATCTCAATGCACACAGCGAAAGCAGAGAAATAGCGTAGCCAGCCGGCTCTTCCATCCTTCTCTATCTTTATCCATAACTATCCACAAAAGCGTGACACCGGCCAACCAGACCGTGCCGACGCAGACAAGATCGGTATTTCAGCGAACGACAAGCAAGTACAATCAATTTCCGTCTCGAACATCACAAAGCAGCCATCTTCCGAAACGCCGCATTCTCAAGATCTTCGAGTCTGGAGGGATAACGAGTCCGCTGGCGCATGGATTCAGATGCAAAGCTTGCTCGTCTACCTCGAGTGAGACACCTCCTCACTCCATCTACTCGCTCTGTTTTTCTGTACTCTTTATTCCGCAGAGCGATCAAGGTCCCTTTGGACGAGACTGATTGATGCAATATACCGGGCAAGTTTGAGCTGTAGCAATTGCCACGAGCCTTGCCCTCTTTCTCCAGGGGTATACGCACTAAGCCGACAGGATCCGTTGATTTATACGTGATTGGACAGCCATACACCGGGTCGCCTCGAAGCGGGATATGAGGGAGGGAGGTAAGAATCAATCGGCCGGGCGTCCGCAAGTGCAGCGAATTATCTCCTTTGCGACTTATGACAATCTTTCGATCAGCAAAGGTCGTCTTTGCCACTGATCGGGGTTGATGGCAGGAGGCCGTTGTGGGGGGTGGGGAAGAAAGGGGAAATCAACAGAGGTCCATGTCGATTTCGGATTGATCTGGCCAAAGCAAGCAAGGGCAACATACTGAGGTGGGATTGAGGAGGAGGAGGAGGGGTCTCACCGCAGCAGTCCAGTCGAAAGCGCCTTCGAACAGTGCCGCGAGTCGGCCCAACCATGGTTCATGAGGCTTCTCAATAGATCTTGCGAGTACTATCCGGCTTGCCTCTCGTTCAGCTTATAGAGATTTTACATGACCGGACTCTGAAGTGTGCCATGTTTACACAGGAAGCCTTCAGCAAATTGTTGACAATTTAGGTCATGGTAGCCCGGAATATCTTCCTTTCATTCGGTAAAACCATCTGAAGAGTAATCGAACCCTTCATATTGCAGCAGCGCCTCGGACGCCAAACAGGTATCCAGGGCAAGGCGCAGATTCTGGCTTTTTCCGAGGGAGCGACGGATTTTGTCGCTCCGAAAACAAACTGCTGCTGGCGAAAGTAGTCGAAAGCCGAAATTTCGGGAACTGGACTCTGAAGCCGGCGTCGAATCTTTGGAAGACTTTTCTCTGCATAGCTGTGAGCTGAGTGTCAAGCGCAGAGCTCTGGAAGGTCCAAGACTCGGCAGCACTTATAGGTTCAGTAGTCAGTGGCGACGCTCTTGGTATGTGGGTCGTGAAGCCATTAGTGAGGTAAATGCTCAGCTGATGCGTAGGCGAGACAACAGTGCGATGCTGAGCCTTTGCTATCAAGATGTATCAAAGACCGCAGCTTTGTCGGTGCAATCGACTGCCGCTCATTCCCCAAATTTCGCTTGTTGGTGAAGTAGGGACTAACGGAAGGCTTAGGGCGCTGGCAGAAAAGGTATAGATAAGAGCTCGAGGAATTCTTGAAGCCATGGTCATGAAAGGATTATTTGTCAATATGGAATAGAACATTGCTCCGCGCAGCTGTTATGAGGAAGGAGAGTTTTGGCGAGGTATCTGTAGTCTGGCGCTGCTGGCTGCCACCACCTCATGTTCTCGAGTCAGCAATTCGGCAGCGATTATGCTGCTAACAGATCATGTCTCTGCGTGTCGAGTAGTGGTTGATCGACAGACCGGGCAAAGTCCATCAATGTATCCATATCCGCGCTTTCTGCAGGTCTCCCTTGGATGCGAGCCGTAAAAGCTCCATACCTCCTTTGAGCTCATCGACTGATAATGACCGAGTTTCACCGTCGGGAAACAACGTCAGATTGCTTGTAGTAAAATTGTATCTCTCTAGCATAGGATCGCCGTGGATGCCAGATGGAGGTGCGTAGGATATGCAGACGTCGTGTAACCTTCCCTTCTTCAGTACAGTCTACTCATGTTTCAGCTGCCTCCTTCTTTGCATTCTTTTCGATCTCTAGTCCTGTACTCTCAAATCGCCAAACCTCGATCACATCGCCACGCCAGCTAAAGTTTCGTATCTTCTCTCGAGATCACACACACTGCAGTGACTCTGGTCCGGTGAGATGACCGAGCTGCTGGTGCAAAGGCTTGAGCAGGTCGTCTACAGACGTTGTCGGCCTTTGTAGAGTGTTGAGGCCGAATGATCCATGGTTCTTGGAGTAAGAACCTGCTCAGCTGCAGCTGCTTTAGGAGAGCTGTACCTCTGATCCCGTACGTTGGCACACTTTGGGGCGCTCATTTGCCTGGTAAACCCGTCAACAGTCCAGAGACATGCTCTCGGGCTTCCTGAATCCTTGTCTAGAGCGGTCTTCCTCTCTGGCCACGCGTCATCATTCGTACAATCAAGATCAAAGTACGCATGTCCGTCGATACATTTTCCGAGAGAGCAATCTTCAAAGTCAAAGTCCTGAAATTAGCACGCTTATATAGCGCAGATCACGAATTGAAGTGTGAGTATGAGGTGAAATTCGAACGGTAGAATGATACCAATGGTAGTTCGCTAACGTGAAATAAAGACCTAAAACCACCTACAATAACCGAGATTAACATCAAGAGCAAAGCATTGCACTACTAGTCATAAATTGTCTCCAGTGATTTGTAGCCATGCCTCCTCGGGCTTGGCGATCACCTTCCCGAGAGCCCAAAACTTGTAAGCCGCTATAGAATACTACCGAAAGTTCGTAGAAAAGGAATGCTGTTGATACTAAACTTGGAGTCACGACTGAAGGTTCCTTGCTGGATCCTCGAGTGCCACAGGGGGGCCAAGAGTAACAGGCGACTGGCTTGTTTCAGAAAAGCCCTGTGTATGTTGTACTACGGGAGCGAATGTGACATGTTGTCGAGCGCGGGCCTCAAGCAGGCGAGCCTTGTTCTGCTGTTCGAGGAGCATCAACTGGTCGTTATACAGAGTTTGTTTTGCCGGATTTTGGTTGGACGCTATCGCTGGAGCGCTAGCATCTATTGGATAACGGTGCCCAGTCCAATTCGTGGTATATTGTGCTGCACAAGTGGACGAATGGTCTCGAGAAAAATGAGGTTGGCGAGATCCAGCAAATTGCTGTGTCAATTGTACGGCTGAAGAGGACGCGTTGGCTTGTTCAGCTCGGGCCTGAAGCAAGCGTCTCTTATTCTGCTGTTCCAAGAGCATCAATTGCATCTCGTAGTCCTGCCTCGCAGTATTTTGGTATGGTATCGTTGCTGGAACGCCAGCATTCCCTGGTTGATGTTGCCCCGCCCCATGGGAGGCTCCTTCGACTGTAGAACAAAATATACGGTCTGGAAGAACATCAGGATGACTAGACCCAGCAGAGCCCTGCGTCGGTTGCGGCGCTGAAGAGGACGCGTTGGCTTGTTCAGCTCGGGCCTGAAGCAAGCGTCTCTTATTCTGCTGTTCCAAGAGCATCAATTGCATTTGGTATCCTTGCAGTGCGGAACCTCCAGAGATAAATCTTGACATGTCTTGGTTGAATCGCGCCAATGTCCCTTCGCATTGGACCTTGTTCGCAATGCAGGTACTGCATGGGCTTGACCAACGTATAGCGCTTCCTTCACACTCTATGTTCAATTCGCGGCAGGTATCGCAGGTCTGTAGGTTTCTGAGTTCGATGTTGCCCACAATGATTGATAGCGTGGACTTACCCTTGCTCTTCTCGTGTGATTTCGAGATGCGGTAGCACGCCTTGGGCTGCTTGCCCTTTCCGCATCGATTGTCGTCATGTCCACATTTCCCTCGACATCAAGGTTGATCTCTTGATCGGCTTCACGGCGGCGTCTGCAACTGGGAATCGACATCCTTGAGATATCATAAGTACCTTCTACAGTAGCTCTCCACGTCTGAATGGGGGATTGCAGGCGCAGGAGCCGCTCGCTCTGGATTTGGGCGTCATGTTTGGCCTGCAGCATTGTTTCGATATCGTCTCGGCCGAATGCTTGTAAGCTGGGCCTCACAAGCGATAGGTAATACGTTTCTACTGGCTCATGGCATGATGATCGGACGAATGGTGGCGATGAAGGCACCTCAATCTTACTCGCCTTTGGTGCGTCAGATCAAGAACAGGCTCAAAGGAGGCTCACGATGACTTACAGGTGCTTCTTTTAGGACCCTGTCTGCCATCACCTTTCCACCAAAGAAGCGCGTAAATAAATCTTTCCACTCCAGAGATATCACACGTTTCTTTGGATCAATACCCAAACTCGGCATTGCGCAATCGTCCAGACCTCCGCGTATTTGAACCAGGCTTAGTCCCACCGTGTTTTCATATAATCTCAACCGACTTCCGAGCTTGCCTTTATCTGCTTCACCCAGCCTTCCTGGCCCAGCCTTTTGCATGATGCGTTGAAAAACTGCGTGTAACCGAGCTAGGTCGGCGTGTTCTTGATAGAAAGTGAAATTTGCCCTGGCGGGAAATCTTGGATCGAGGCCCGCGAAATCAAATCTACATACTTCCTCATCACGACGCTGGTGGATCATGGAGCGGAGATTGGGATTGTGGGCCGAAGACGTATCACCTACAACAACAACAGAGATGTTTCAGTTTTGATCGCTTCTGCACTTTGCTAACACGGAGCCTGGAAAAATTCGGAGGTTGCTTTCTGCGTTGGATTTCAAATAGACCTACCAGACTTGAAATGTAGAAAAGTCCTGGGCAGATGCTGGGTTCTGAAGACATCCTCTACTATAGCCTTGAATTGGTGGCACACATGGCGCAATGTTGTCCAGAGGTATGTGAGCTCATCTTGGCTTTTCCACTCGCATAGATGGTTCAGTGTGAGGCCCCAAAGCTCAGGAGGTAGTGCCAGACCGGTCGACATGCTGGACTGACAAAGAGTCTTTGACTCGGGTTGGTAGATGGGGGATGTGAGGTGTCAAGGTCGCCAAGCAAGGCAGCAATTGTCCCTTGCATAGATGCACCCCGCAGACCCGGCAAACCTTCCTCAAGGCATCCCAACAGGATTCCCATCGTCGAATTGCGACACGATGAGTTGACGATGGACTTTCTCTGACCGATATGTCCGAAGATAGCTGCGACCAAGAAAATCCGAAGCTTCCTGGGCCTGAACAATCCTGCGTAACGCCAGCGGGAGATGAGACAAGCAGCCACATAGCACTCTCAAGGTCTTGCATTGTCGCTTTACATAAGAGACGCACATTATAATCTCTCATTTGCCATCGCACTCTCGTCGCAGAATCGGATTCAGGACAGCCGCAGCCTTTTCATAGACGGTGAACAAGATGCCCCCACTGAAGATGGTTCGTCCCAACCTCATCGTCGTGCCTTTCCAAAAGCCGCTGAACCCAGAGTCCGCCATGACACTTCTGCAAGCATCCATCGTGCTGGCACCCTGCGCACTCTGGCTCCTCGTCTTGATCGTATCGAAGGGTTGTGTCGCGTATGTTGTAATCACTCCGGCCACTGCTCCATTCGCGAAACTGACCGCTGTGCTCTGCCCCATGTCCCTGGACTTTTGAATTTCTTTCAAGGTATTGTAGGAACCCATGCGAAATGCGGTGGCCGAAGCCTGCTTCAGCGTCGTACCGGCGAAACCGCGATATAGCCCCATGAAGCCGTGTTCTCGGAAGATGAGGCTTATGGCGTGGGGCGTTGAACCAAAGCGTTTCGCATTGCGAGCATCATCGATGAGGGCGGTCTTAATGCGCTCTGTGGGTGTGACGGCGAAGATAGATGCGAGAATTCCAGAGGCCATTCCGGCAAGAAGATTGCGGAGTGGGGTGAGTGAGTGGGTGTCTGGATCGGCGAAGGCATTTTTGATGGTGTCAAAGGTCAGGAAGCGAACGCCATCTTTGGCAATGGAGCCCTAGGGAGGAGAAAGTGTCAATAGAGGCTATTATAGGTAATCTGGCCAGACGTCCAATCTGTTGCCGAGGGGAAGGTCCAGGTCAGAATGTAGTCGAAGTAATGGAACAGAGTGCGCGTCCTCATGCGCCGACTCGAGGAATTTAGTTTAAGGCCGAATGTACGTACAACAATCAAACTAGAACAGCCCTTATACAAAGCCCTGGCGCCCTCATTGCGGAAAACGTTACGCACAACCAGAAATGGATTCCGAGGCGCAGGTTGGCCACTTTGGCTTCGAAGCTGAACACGGGTCTTTGCGAATTCAAAGGGATACTGTTACAAAGTCAGTGACTGGGGAAGAATGAAAAAAGAAGACATTAGGACGCTGGCATACTTACTGTGACCGCAGCTTCGACGCCGCCAGCTACTCCACCTGCAAGCAGAGAGACTACCGGCGGTGTCCTTCTCCCCTAGATAGTGTGATTACCAGCCTCCTGCTATACTTTCGAGACCTTTAGCTGTATACATCTGAGCCTAACTTTTGTGGCATGAAGGGTCCGTGGGCGATTTCGCTCCCGTGGGGGTATTAAGCCATTGTAGTGAGCGCTACTTGATGCTGGGAATTGCTCGGCTGCCACCCAAATCCACGGCTGACGCCATAGGAATGTGCGACGGAAAGGCTATGGGCCGCAGCAGGAAGTAAAATTATTCTGGTCACAGCAATGACGACTAAGCGTGACAGGTACGAGACATCTGTGAGAACGCTAAATCTGTTTTGTCAATGTATTGTGAGATGACATCTTGATTGTTCTGCAGCAGAAAATCAAAGAGTGCCAAATCTGTTCATCATAGAATGTGTTCAATGTGAAGTTTCGAAACTCCATCCCTTGTCGCGATCGTACCTATTTTGTATCTGTGCAGCAGTAACGACTTCGAGCCTCACAATCCCTGCGGCTGTGCAAGTTGTGAAGCTAAGACCCTAGTTGCTGGGCATTGTGGACCCGAACGACCTTGATACAGAGGATGTTCAATCGCCCATTATTGCCATCGATGATTTCCCAAGCCATGATAGAACATAAGCATGCTGATCTGCTCCAAGATCAAATCGGCTAGAACGGCACGCAGCGCCTGCTTCCAGCTCTGCGAGCTCAGCTTTCAACTCCGCCCCGTATGTCACGTTCTCCGGTCTTTTCTGACATCCTCCCGGCGTGATTTCGGTCCCGTTGCCTTCACCCCCAGAGAAAAACAACAACACCAGCTCAGAACTAATTTTTGAAATACCATACCACAACCACAATAACACTTCGCCTAAACAACAACAAGTCATTTCGCATTACTCAAGCTTTCATATCATCCACTTTAGAAATCTATAGTTGCAAAGATAACTATTGAAGCCTTTTATAAGTTTGTTTTGATCAAAAAGAATTTCAAACAAACGTACAAATATATTATCGCATTTCGCTTCAACTTTTATCAAATCGACGTAGCTATTACTAAAAAGAATTCGACAAAGATATCTACTACTCTTTTCAAACATTTAATAAAATTGTATTTAAATTTTTCGCACAAGTTGCTAGAGCAACTATAGATAAAAAAAATAGTAACAAACTTGTATGTCGAATTTGACAATATAAAAACACAATTGCACAAGTAGAACTTCGAACATGCGCGTACTCTAAAAAATCTCGCTTAAAACAATTTTGTTATTAATTTGTTTAAACAATAAATAGTTTTAAAGTTCGAATGCGACGCGTTAAACACACAATTACTAATAAAATTAAATAAAAGCAATATCAAAATCGTCTTTCGCAACAAAATCAACAAGATTATTTGTAAAAAAATTAATAAAACAATTAATATCGACGTTTCTTTTTTTCTTTTTATGCTTTTCGATTATCTCTATTAAGAGAGAGACAATTAATAAACATCTATTTACATTGTTTATTAACTAAAAAGCAAAAATATAAAGATTTATATTTGCTATAAGTAAAAGATCGTAACTTTAATTAAAAAGATATATTAATATTACTATTTCGACGTTTTAATAAAGATTTATTAATTTATCTATAAAGTAATAATAAGTACAATACGCACTAAAAAATTATATTTCGACAAAAATAACAAAGTTTATAAGCAAACGTTCAAAAGCAATCTTTACGCAACAAATTATTTTCTTTCGAATTTTAAAAGTTCAAATAATATAATTTACGCTAAATAACTCAAAAGAAAGCTAAAAATTAACAAGAAATATACGTTAATTATTGTCGAAATTTTTTTTTTAAAGTTAACAAATAAAGTTATGCTAAAATCGTTATACTATGTAGAAAGTCTCTATATTATTGAACAATATTTACGCAATTGCAAGCTTTAACAATATTTCAATTGCTAAAACTATAAACATTATATTTATTAATACTTTGTCGAGAAATTTCAATATAAAAGATACGCAAATTATTATAACAAAAGCAAGTATTATAGCAAGTTTAACAAATGCGCAATCTACATTAACAAGCATCAAATAATTAGCGAGACTTGCTTTCGCAAAAAGTATAAGCTAAAAAAGCTAAACAAAACAAAAAGTCTTTAAAAAGTTTTCTATATTATAAAGTTTAAATCGAAGTTTTCTACTAATAATATTGCGTTTATTATTAAGAATATTGCTCTTTTTTGTTTAATTAACAATACTAAGCTAGTTGCAACAACACAAAAAAAGAGAAAAACAAATAGCAACAACAAAGAAAATTTAAAAAAAAATAACAAGCTCTTTAATGCACAATTAATTTCTTCAAATATAAACAACTCTTTTAAAATAGAACTTGTTGTCGTTATTTTAAAAAAAAAATTTAAATATAATAACTTTGAAGAACAAACTTATTGCTAAAATAAAAAAATTAAACAAAAATCTTATAAAGCAATTTCTAATATAAATAAAATTTTTAGCAAAAATAACAACAACAAGAAAAAAAATAATTACAAATTTATTCGAAAGCAATTCGAAACAATTATTTACAATAATATTTTGTAAAAAAAGAGCAAAAAACTTTACAAAAATATAGAAATTTAAAGTTACAAAAAATTTCAATTTAGATTGTAATACTTTCTTAAACAAACAACAAAAAATAAACAATAACTTTAATTTTATAAAGCATTAAATTATTGATACAATAATTTGTGCGCTATTAAGTATAAACAACAATAGCAACGAAATTGTCGTAAACAAAGAAACAAAAAAATTTAATTTCGTAAACAACAACAATAACAAAAAAGCGAAAAAGACATTTTTCGAAAAAATTTTCAATTTTATTTTTGTTAAGAATTTTTTCTTCTTTGCTAAAGAGACGTTTTTAATCAACAAGTTTTTTTTTTTTTTTTCTTCTTTAAAGAACTACTATTTTGTTTATAGTCAATTTAATTAGAGAGCTCAAATTATTATTTTTGTTTCAAATAACTATTTAGTTAATAGACGAATAACTTATTTTAATTTAATACAATATCTATAGAAACAAAGATACAATTATAGTTGTTTTTTTTAAAAATTCTTTAATACTAAAATATAACATTATCGCAATTTAGAAGTTTTGAAACAACAAATACTTAGCTACTATGCACTTTTTTAATAATTAATTCTTTAATTTAATTTACAAGAATTAAACAAATCTTAATAGCAAAAAGTTACAAATTTGTTTTTATATTAACAAACGTATCGACAAATCTTGAATAGATATTAATTTCTACTTTAGAAATTTTTTTATTTTCGAAATAATTCTAGATAGTTTAAATTTAAATTTTAAATATATAGTTTGCATTTACAATATATATAATAAGTTAAATATTATTTCGATTTTTGTCGTAGTTTAGTTTCGAGAGACTCTAATAAAAAATAGACGCTTTTAACATTTTAATATAAAAAACTTTCTCGAAGAAATTGTAATAAAAAATCTTAATATTTATTATTTGTAATAAAATAATCTAGAAATAAAATCAAATAATCGTAGTTACGAATTTCTAAATATTATAAATAAATTTTAATTTACTTAGTATATATCTTAAAAAGCAATAATCTATATATTAAATTATTATAGTATTTTATAAACTCTTAATCTTTGCTTTATTACTTCGAATTTATTAGAGAAAATATTGCGTTACGTTGTAAAAAACAATATCGAACAAAACTTAAATTATTTTTTTATCTCTCTAGAATTAGATCTTACAGTTAACAACTTTTAAATCAAAGATTTTTAATATTAAAAGAAGATAGATCTAATAGTATTTAACAAGATATTCGACAACAAACTAAACAAGTTAAGCTTAAATTTAAAGAGTTTATTTATCGAATACAAAATTAATAAAGTTGTAAAAACTATCGTTGTAATTATTAATTATGTTATAGAGATAACAATATTAAGAGTCAATATTGTTTGCAAATCGAAATCAAAATAAATAAAAAAATATAAACAAATATATTCGAATATCTAAAAACAATGTTGTTTGTATTAATAAATAAAAAATATATTTGTATTTATTTATTTGATCAAATAAATCAAATAGCAATAACAAAAGATCAATTATAAAAAGAAAAAATTTATTAAGTCAACTCTTAAAACAATTTACAAAAAAAGAATAAAATAATCTTGCAACAATATAAACAAAATTTAAAAACTCGCAAAATAAACAAAGAATTGCGACAATTTTTATAGAGTCTATATATTAACTCTTATAAATACTTAAAAGAAAATTGTTATTTATAAAATAGACAAAACAAAGTTGCTAGCAAAATTTTTTTTCTTTAAGTTTTCGAATGCAAATCTATCGAACATTAACAATTACAACTATTTTAAATTAATAAATTTCGAAAAAATTAAAAATTACAAGTTAAAAAACGCTATTAAGAATGTTTTAAAAAATAAAACATTTAACAACAATAAAATTAACAACAAAGTTTTCTCGATATTGCTCTCGCGTTTAATTTTACTACTTAAATAACTATTTCGAGTCAATATTGTTACAAAAGCAGGGCGAGAAATAGATAAAGCGAGCACTAGGCGAGTTGTAATAGATAGTTGAATTAATTATCTACTTAGTTGTGCGCGAATTTATCTTTACTTGTCGAGCTAGTCCTCTTAGAAACTAGCGCAACTTGTCGAGTAAAACTTGTCGAATAAAGCAACTTGCTAGCTAGATATATAACAAATGTCTTCTTCGAAGAAAGAAAACAATATCTTTGTCAATAATAATTAATAGAAACGCTTGTCGAATAGATTTGTAATAATACATCTATAAGACAATTAAAGCAAGTCGCAAAAATAAAAGAGAAAAAAAAAATTAATTTTTAAATTCTTGATTTTTAATTTATTTACAAATCGATCGATTTATTTATTATTTATCGACTTGTAATAATATGTTGATTAAACAACAATTAGAGCAAGATCTTATTTATCGACAAATATTTATTAAATTATATATTGTAATTTTTTGAACAACAAACAACTTATTGCGCTATTATTATTATTCGCATTCTTATTTTTCTCGATTTTTTTCTTGTTGTATTTAATAAATGCGACAAGTTAATTTTTTATAATAATTAACAAATTGTAGAAATTAAGAAATTGTTTTTGATAAATCTTTTTAAAGACTATAGTATACGTATTATATATATGTTGATTAATAAAATATACGTTACTTTGTATAATTTGTTTGCTTCTAAAAATCGAAACTAATAAATTTGACAACTCTTAAACAAATTTAGCAATTCTATTTAGAACAACGTTTTTGTATATTTTTATAATACTATTGTCTTATGTTGTTAGAGCACTTATTGCAATAGTTTTGAATCTTGCGTCAATTTCTTAAGACTTGTTGTATAATTTGTCGATTAAAGTATTAATAGTTTTGAAGGTTTTTATAGTTTTAATCTCTATAAAATTAAAGCGAATAAAAATTATAATTTTTGCATTTTTCGTCGACGTACTATACAAAAAGAATAGCGAAGCAAAAATTTGCTTTTGCAATCTCTTTTTGTTGTTTATTAAAAAAATATTTACTTTTTATTTTAAAGAGAACTTGTTATTTTTTGCGCTATTTCGCAAATATATATACGTTAATCTACTAAAACAATTAATCTTAATTTTGTTATTAAATAGATTAATAAGTTCGTAATACTTAATCGATTTATAATTGAAACTCGAGATACGTATTGTCTTCTTTCTCGCGTATATTTTAATTAATATAAATATATTAAGTGCTTTTTGTAACTTTTGTTTAACTAAATTAATAATCTTTTTAAGTTAAGATTTACTTTCGATAGCTTTAAATCTAGATTTAACAAGCTTAATGCGAACAAAGTCGAAGTAAAAATTGTTATAGCTTACTAAACTTATTTGATTTACAATATTTTACGCATAAATTTGTAGAAACTTCTTAATTGTAGATAAAATTAGTATAAATTTCGTTGTTGTATAAGTCTTGTCTTTTATTAGATTTATAACTACGTTGTCGATCTTTATTGTGCAATAGCTAGTATTCGATACAATAAATATAATATTAATCTTTTTGTTATATAGTTAATACTTTTGTTTATAGATCAATATATAAAGCAATTCTTTGTGCTTTATAATCGCAAAAATATCGAGTAATTTGCAAGATATTTGTAGATTGCTATTGATATCGAAGATTGCTAATTATAATTGATCTCTTTTGTTAATCTTAATTTTAGCAAAAACTATACAAACAATATTAAAATTAGTTAGCGCAATAAAAGCTTAAGATTAGATTGTTTTGTTGTTGTTGTTAACTAAGTTAACAAGTTTGGCGTTAAACTTAAATTAACTTAAAGCTAAATAATTGTCTTTAATTACTATTTTAAATACTTTACTTTTAAAGACAAAAAATTTCAATTCTTTTAAAAAAGAGTAACAAACATATATTTTAATAATAAGAAAATTGTCGCAAGTCTTAATTTTGTTTTTAACAAATATTAAAAAAGCTTAAACGTTTAAGCAACTATAGTTAAATAAATTCTTGTTATTGTTATTATCTTAATTTTTGTTGTTTTTGTTTTTGATAATTTTGTGTTCGATATCTTTTTGCTTAAAGTTAATAAAAATAACTTGCTTTTTAGCTTCTTTAATTGTTATATTTTTTTAAATAACAAGTTATTGTTTGTGCTTTTTAATTTAACAAGTTGCTACAACTTTTTAAGCAACAATTATAAATATATCGACAAACTTAAAGAGTTTTATAATAATAGTATAATATTTAACAAGTTAAGCAATTAATAAAGATAATAAACAACGCGCAAATAAGTAATAAATTTTTGCAATTTGTTAAGTTGTAAAGTTAGATAAGTTGTTAATTTTAAAAAAAAGATTATTAAGTAAGTGTTAATAATATTTAAAATTACGTATCTAGTAAATAGAATTTTGTTACTTGATTTTATTAATATATTAACAAAAACGTTGATTAATATTTATATTTTGTATTATTACTAGTATAATGTTGCAAGAATTGTTTGTCTAATATTGCTTAAGAAATTAAAAGTTGTAATATAATAATTTGTTATAAGTATCAACTTAGACTATGCTAATAAAGTTGAAAGTTGTTCAATTAATAATAGCTTGCTTATTTAACGTCTTAACTTAACAAAAACATTTGTCTTATAATTTTTGAAAACAATTACAATTTTATTGTAAAATCTTTTTAACTTTGTTAATTAAGAAGTGTTGCAATATTGTAGATATAATTTCTTCGATTAAGTCTTTTATTGCGATAAACTTTATAAATTGATCAAAACATTGTATAATATTATTAATAAAAACATTATACTTTATTTTGTATTTTTGAACAAGATTTTCGATCTTGTTTAGCAAATTTTTGTCGTATTAATGATTAAACTTAAATTTATAGTCTTTTCAACAAATTAAATATTTTGAGATAGATTTCTTGCAATTGTAATAACAAAATCGATAATTAATAAGAGATTTAACTTCGTAGATATATTATTTGTTATTAAATTTCATAATTAATTTAAAGTAATTAAATCGCGAACAATTGTAAAAATTGTCTTCTTTAGAAATTAACTCTAAATTAATAATAAAAATAATTAGATAAATCTTTCAATTGACAAGCAAGTTAAGTTTATAGATTAGATTATCTTTTTGTTCAAGAATTATAAAAAGATTAATTTGTTAAATAATTAATTTTGTCAATTTTACAAAAGATAGATTGTAATTCTTGTACAAACAAAGAAAAGCTTAATTGTTTACTTAAAAAGTTAAAAGTTAATAAAGTCTATTGTAGAGATTTTTTGTTGTTATATTGATTTAGACAATTGCGATCTTAATCTTTGTTGTATTTATTAATTTTTTTTCGAGTTAATTCTTTTTTTAATTGTTAAATTTAAGAAGAGTTAAAGAATTTTAAGTTTTAAATCTTATAACTATCTTATTTAACAAAAGATCAATAAAGAAATTAGATAGATTGTTTAATTGTATTTAAAAAATTAAAAGAAAGAACACTTAATTAAGTTTAAAATTGTTTGTTATTATATAGCAAAGAGCAAGCTTTATTGTTTAATTAGTTTTTTTGTTTTAATTATTAATTTGAGAATAATATGCAACAAAGACTAGAAAGTTAACGTCGAATTTCTTAAATACAACGCGTTAGAACTTAGATAGAAACTTTTTATTACAATTATATATAAAAGTCTTTAGTATTCTTTAATTTGCAAGTTTGTTTACTATTATACTAACTTAATTCTTAGCAATATGCGTATTCTTATTAGTTATAATTATAACTTTTTTAAAAAATTTATATATTGCAATAAATGCAACGTCTATATTTTGTTTATTCGATAAAGTTAATATAAAATCGAAGCTTATTGTGTAAAAAAATACTAAAAAACTAGTAATAGAATTCAAAGTATTATACAATTAATAACGCTTTGTTTAATAAAAATTGTATTCTTAACAATAAATTATATAATGTTGTAGACGATTGCTTAACTTGCGAAAATAAAAATTGATAAAAATTGTTTTATATAAACAAATAAAGTTAATGTAGTAATTCTTGTTATATACTTAAATAAAAATCTCTTTTTTAAACTTTTTCGATAAATAAAGTCTTTTTCGATTAACATAGTTTATATAGTATAGTAGCTTATCTTTTACAAAGAATTGTATACTTAACAATATAATAAACTTTTAGACAATATTTATAATTTTTGTTTACTTAACAAATTTAATATAGACGTCGAACAATTGTTTTTTAAAATTAGCGTTTATTTTTATTAAGCAAATATAAAAAAATATTGCTCTATCGAAGATTGTTTGTGCAATTAGATTTTTTTTTTCTTTAAAAATTTGTTCGACGAGTTTATTTATTTTTAAAACTTCGATCTTAAATATAAAAGCGTCGACTTTGTCGAACTCTTTAATGTTATTTGCTCTCTTTTTGTCGATTAATATTAACAATTGAAACAAAGCGTTAAGCATTGTATTTAAACAATTTGTTTTGTGTCAAACGTTAAAACTAAATTGCAAAAGATATTGCAATGCGTATATAAATCTAAAATTAAACTTGTTCGTAACAAATAATAACAAAATTGTCTACTTAACAATATTAAACATAGTCGAATAATTTATATAGACAATAATTAATTACTTAAAAGTCTTAATTAAATATTTTGTCTTTTTAATTGTTTAAATTAAACAAAAAATTTTTAGTTTTGTCGATTAATAATAAGACTCGACAATATTTAATATTTTAAACAAAAACAATATATACTAGATATTAGATTTTCGAAAATTATTGTTAATAGAATTGTCTTTAATATAATAGATTTTAATCTTGTATTTTTGTTTCTTTGTTATATCGAATTTTACAAATAGACGACAATTAATATCGAAATAAATAAGAAAATTTAACGTTATAAAAATATACTAAAGCTAATAAAAAAAGCTTAACAAGCTTAATAACTATTTAATAGAAGTATTTCGAAAATATATTTTATACTTTTAGTTGTTTTGCGCAAACAAATTTTTGAGCAATTGTATTTTCTTTTGTTGCAACAAATCGACGCGTTGTATATATTAGACAATTTTGTTGCATTAATAATTAACAAAATCTAAATATATTTTTAACGTTCTAAGATTTTTAAAAAATTAAATAATCTTAATTGCGACAATTTGTTTCTTAATAATAAACAAGTCGAAAATATTAATTTTTTGCTTAAACAAAGTAATGTTAAAATAGTTAAAATAGATCTTTGTAGAACTTAATATAATTTAAAGTTTAACAAACTTAATAAAGAGATTTGGTAAATAATTAAAATAATTTGTAAAAAATTTAGAGAAAATAACAATATTATTAATATATATTTTGCAAAACTCGCGTAGAAGTTGCAATTATTTATCTATTACTTGCTATATATAAGTTAAGAAATTTTTGAATTTTATAATAACAACATTAAGTTGTTTTTTGTCTTAATAAATAATAAACAAAAACTTGTAATAATCTTATTTAACTATTATAAATTAAAGAAAGAAGACAAGATTATTTATTAAGCTTATATAGTTGCAACTCTTTAATTGCGCTATAATATTGTTTTGTATAAGTATTAAGTAACTATTAATAATTGTTAATTTGTTTAAATTTTTAATATTTGTAATTACTTAATACTTTCTAGCAAGTTAATTATTAAAGTTGTTAATTATATATTAAATAACAAAGATCGAGAAATTAAAAGAAATTAATTGCGTAAATTACTTTATCTTTTTTTGTTAATAAAGTTTGTCGAATTTCTTATTAACTATTTTTTTGTTTCGTTTGTCTAGCAAATAGACTTTTTGTATTATTTTAAGAATTGTTGTAAAGTTTTAATCGTTATTTAATAAAACAATTATCTAGTCGTCTTTTGTTAACTTAACAATTCTATTATTGTTTTTTTAAAGAATAGCGAACTTATTAACAAGAGTGCAAAGCTTAATTATCTCGATCAATAAACTACAAATATGTGTATTATTAAATAAAATTGTTTAATATTTATTTGACAATATTTTTACTTTTATGTTATTCTTAACAATTTAATTATATTTGTCGAAGCTAATTTAATAGCAATCTTGCTCTTCGAACTTAATTAGACAATTAAGATTTGTCAATTTATAAACGATAATTAACAAAGAGCTTTTGTTGCGTATATAAATTGTTAACAATAAAATATTTACTATATATATATAAGCGTTAATAAAATGTAACTTAAACAAAAAATTATAATCTAATAGAGATTGATTGATTCGAACAAACATTCTAACAACGTTGTTTATATCGACAATTATTTTGCGTTTCAATTTTAAAATTTAACAAATTTTAATATTATTTTGTATTGTAACGTTAAGACTAGTTATTAATTTTCGACAATTATTTAAAGTAAATTGTTTGATATTAAGATTAACAATTATTTGTTTAAAAGTTATAATATTTATATTAAATAACAATTTAATCTTAAGATTATTAACAATATATATCTCTCGACAAATATGCGCAATAGACTCTCTATTGCATATATAGTCTTTAATATATATGTTTAATATAAAATAATTATCGATTAAGTGTCTTGCGATATTAATATCGCGCACAAAGATAAGTGTTTATATCTTCTTAATAGAGAGACTTAATGCAAGATTCTTAAAAAACTTGCAATTAATAAAAATTATAATATACTTAATATTTACGCATATAATGTACGACGAACTCTATTAATTAAATTTTAGTAAAATAATAATATAATAATATAAACAAAAGATCAAGCTTATATCAATTATTGCTTTAATATCTAACTTAATTAATTTTAAATTGTTAATAATTTGATTTGATTTTATTATTACTTTGTTAGCGTAAAAGATCTTAACAAATGTTTGTCTTATTTAACATTTAAAATTATATCTTTTTTTAATGTGTTAAAAAAGCTTGTTAGTTAATTGAAAAACATAATAATATTTTGTGCAAATAAGTTGTTTAAATAATAGAAGTTCTATCTTCAAATTAACGTAAAAGACATTAACAATTATTAGCAAGTTCTTGTTTTGTTTCTTTGATAAAGTCTCTTCTTAATAATTTTTTTTAGCGTAATAGATATTGTTTTGCGATATTTCTAAGTAGTACGTAAAGATGTCGTAAAATTGAATCGAATAGTATAAATTATTATATAACAAAGAATTTATATAATAAGTTAATATAACAACTAATTGATACGTCGACAAAACAAAAGATTAATATCTAGATTATTAATAAAATAATTGCTAGTATATTAACAATTAATAGAACAATTAATATTTTTAAACTTAATAATTATTACAATTTTGTTAATTTTTACTTTTAATACAACAATTATTTGTTTTAAAAAGAAACAAGTTTTTGTTATTGTTGTTCGATTGTGTTTCGACGTTAACAACAATAATAACAAAACGCTTAAAAAAAGAAGACAACAATACAATAGAACAATATTAATTATTAAAATTAGACGCGTCTTGCAAAAATAAATAACTCTAGTAGTTTATAAACGATTAATATAAATTAAAGTAAGTAGAACGCAAAGTATAAAAGAAGCATAACTAATAAAATACAAATAATTGATAAATCTACTATTGTTAATTGCTATTCTTAAGATTGTTATTGTATTTCTTAAACTTTTAAGTGCGATTACAATTTTAAGTTAGTAATTAACAAACATTTATTATTGTCTTTTATAGCTCTTTTTTTGTATTTAGTTTCTTAATAAAGTCTTAAACAATTGTGTAAATTGTTAATATAATAACTATTGAACATAGCTTTAAATTAAGCTAATTTTAGACTTATATAAATTGACTTTATAGATTAAAGATGTTAATTAATTAAAAGTATAGAATAACATTCTAAAAAAAATCGTTTGTTTTGCAATTATCTTGCGCATTCTTAATTGTAAAGATTTTTAAAATAAGTTTGTTAAAAACTTTATTAATTCTTATTTTAAATTGCGTTTCTAGTTCGTCAATAAAGTCGATAAGCGAAAAACTTCTAAATATCTTATATTTAAACTTTTTGATCTTTTTTAAATATTAAATTATAGTAACGTTACAAAAACATAACAATAAATTCTTCTTTACTACAATTTTGTTAACTATATAAATATAATTCTTTACTTGTTCGACAAATATAAAGATCTCTCAATAAATTGTCTCTTCATTTGCGAAAATAATATTACTTGATTTATAACTCTTTAAAGCGTCTAGATAAAAAAATTCTAGATTTGTTGCTCTAAAGCAATTAATTAAAGTAATTAAGTTATCTTAATTATTGCTTCTATTTAAATAACAACATTTTTAAGAATTTTTGTTAACTCAATTAAATTGTTAAATTTCTTGGCGCATTAACTTACGCAATTGTTTTATTATTTAAGGCGTAAATGCTTTGTCTTCTTAACAAATTTCAAAAGCTCTCGATTAACTCGATTGACCATAAATAGTATTGCTATAGATATATAGATAAGTAACAAAACTAGTTAAATATTCAAATGCAAGCAATGTCTAGTTGTTAAGAGTATTTTGATTAAAGTTATGCTAATCGTTCGATGCTTATTAAGCGAGATTAGTATATTTAAAGTTGTGCTATTTGTTCGACATTTAATAACTAGAAAGAGTCTAATTAATATTGTGTTGTTTGTTCAATATCTAATAAATAAGAAATTAAATAAAGAAGTTTTAAGTAAGTAAAGCAAGTTAATTTCGTAAATTTTAAGCAATAAATATATTTTAAATATTAAGAACAAAATAACTTTGTATATTTAAAAAGAGAAACTACTCGATAATTGCGATTTTCGAAACATCGACTTGCTTTGTTAACGTAATTTCTTCTATTGTTTTAATATAATTTGATGCTTTTATATATAACGAGTTGTTTTCGCAAACAAACGCAAGTTTTTGTTGTCTATAAGTTCTAGAAAGATTATTAAATAAATCTATTATTTTATTGTAATTGTTGCGATCTCTATATAAGACAAAGAATGCTTAATAACAAACGTTCGATCTAAGACAATTTGTCGATTTGTTAAGAAAAACATTGTTTAGATCTTTATATTAATTGTAAAATTTATTGTTTATAATAGATTAATTATACAAATACAAATTGTTTAATAAATTAATAATAGTCGAATCGATCGATTTAATAGAAGAAAATAAATTATTCGAATATAGATTGTCTAGTAAAATAGTAGCAACTAGATTGATCAATTCGATAAAAAAAGCTAAAGTAATAAGCTTAGAATTCTTGTGCTTATTTGAGAACTTCGAAATTGCTAACAAGTCTTCGAAAGTTAACAAAACAATAAAATTAATATATTTGTTAAAATCTTAAGTAGTTGTTTCGAATCTTTTAACAATTTGTTTGAAGAGAAACTTGTTAGTAGTCTATTTCGCAAATCAAATACAAAACTTCTCTATTAAATAAGTTCTACGTTTACGAGTTAATTAAACAAGAAATAAAGAAAAGTAAGAAGCTTATTTAACAATTTTAACAACAACTTGTTGAGTAAAGAGTAAAAGATAAGCTAAGTATTAATAATTAGTAAATAGAAAAGCAAGAAATTGATAAGCTAATATAGATACTTTTTTCTTTGTGTATAAAGCTAGCTTAAGATAAGAGCTAATAAGAGATAAATATCGCGTACTTAATAGATGCGAAATTTGAGTAAAATCTACAAATAAACTAAAGAATAAACAAGTTAATTGGCGTCGACAAATTGCTTTGCAAATTAATTGCGTAATTTGACAAATTGCTTTGCAAGTCAATTGCGTAACTTAACAAATATCGAACAAGAGTAAATCGTCTTTAATACAAAGATTCGCTTAATAAATAATTAAAATAATTAATAAGCTAGTATATTAAATTCAACAAAGAACAAGATAATTAATACAATTTGTCGATCAATTAATACAATAAGTCAACAATAGAGAAGTACTTTATATATTGATTGAAGCTATTATTTGTTACGAAAGCAAGACAAAAAACAAACAAAGCGAACACTAGACAAATTGTAATAGATAGTTAAATTAATTATCTATCTAATTATGCGCAAATCTATCTTTACTTGTCGAGCTAGTCCTCTTAGAGACTAGCGCAACTTGTCAAGTAAAACTTGTTAAGTAAAGCAACCTGCTAGCTAGATATATAACAAATATATAACTAGAATACTATTTAGAACATTTTTAACAATTAGTTACAATTGCTCTCAAAAAGTCTAAAAAAAAATTATACAATATTTTTAAAATATATTGATCGATTGTTTTACTTAATATTATTAGCAAGACTTTAAAATTAATTTAGATCAACTATCTTTTATAAACAACAAAAATATATAATCTATTTTCAAATTTGTATCTAGAAGAACGCAAAAACATATTGTTAAAAATAGCAATATATATTTTGATAAAAAAGATTTACGTAGAATAGAAGAAAAAACTAATAAAAAATCTATTTCTACTTAACGTTTTAAATACTTTTGACAACATATTTTATTGTTAATTGCTCTACAATTTTTGCAAACAAAGAATCAACAATACAATATTAAAATAAATAAAAAACTTTATAACAAACAAAAAGATTCGACTTTGTTTTTTAAATTATAATTTCGAATAAATAGATACAAGTATAGATATATCTTAAAAATTATTAATATTGTTAATATTGTATCTATTTTACAACTTGAATTTTTTCGACACTTTAAATAACAAAAATATAGATATTGTAGTTATTAACTATATAGACAATATTGTTATTCTAGTTATTAAATCTTTATTAAAGAAAAATATTATAAAATTTAAATAGTTTTACAATTGCGCTTTAAACTAAGCAAAGAAATATATCTTAATATTTAATTTAAAAAAATATTAATTAATTTACTTTTACAATAGAGATTCGAATAAAGAATTAAAATACAATTTAAAATTATTAATAATTACAATTAAAATTACGAAGAACTATAAATATTTGGAAATTACAATTGATAAACAACTTAAATAGAATTTTTATTTTAATTAAATAAAAACAAAAGCAATTAAGCGTCTTGTTGCTTTTTAAACTTTATTAAACTTTATCTAAAATATAGATCTTAAAAATATATACACAATTTATTAAGAAATTGTTCTATCTTTTTTTCTTTATTGCGTCTTTATATAGTATATCTTTTTCAAAGAATAGAAATTCAAAAAGAATAAAAATAGAATTCTTAAAATAATAAAAGTTATTTAACGCAAAATTGCTCAAATGATTAATAATATCTTTAGAACTACAATCGATCTTGCATTAACTATAGAGTTTTATTTACTTTTAATTTATTTGATTTTGAAATATGTATTAACAAACTCAATATTAAAAATAATATCTAACTAGATATACAAAGAGATTATAGCAATTTGCAAAAACTTTAATTCGAATATCAATTAGATCTAGATTAATTAACATATATTTAATTAATTAAATCTTCTTCGCAAGCTAGAAATCTAATATTAGACAATCTTTAATTAATTATTTAGCAACATCGAACAACATTGCGTATACGTTTTTTTATTATAGTAAATTTTTATCAAAAATTATATTGTTATAAATAACAACTATATTAAGATTAATTACAACGCAATTTGCTTAAATCTAAATAATATTACGCTCTATACAAATAAAAACAAAATAAATAATCGTATAGCCTTCTTAACAATATAGAAAATTGCTATAGTCTTAAAATAGCTATCTTTAACAATATATATAAGAAAGATTTATTTAGATTTTGTCAATAAGTTTACTATCTATTCTAACGAATTTTACAAAATTATTATAGTATTAAAGCTAATTAAGAAGACAAACAATATTAAATAATTAATATATATTTTTGTCAATAATCAAACAATTATTAGATTATTTTGTCGCTTTAGAAATCAAACAAATTAATATATACTTAAATATATAGTTGAGTTTTACTATTAATTAAAACGAAATGTTATTTTACAATAAATTTTTGTTTACGAAAGAGTATTTAGCAACAAAGTTGCTAATATAGTAGTTAAGAAAGCAATTAAATAAAGATCTAAAGAACGTAAATTGCTAATTATTATTTCTACAAAATTTTAAACTCTTATTTTAGTTGTTAAATCAAAAATAAAAATTTAAACAAACGCGCAATAATTTGCAAACTAAAACAAAGCGCAATATAAATAAGTTACGCACAAACTTGCTCTCGACTCTAACATAAAAAATTTAATCAAATATTATAAATTAAAACAATTAAGAGTTTCGATATTTATATAGACTAAAATTGACAAAATAGATTTAAAAAACTATCTTTATTGTATTAAAGTCAAGATTGACAAGTTTTACAAATACAAAAATATAAAAAACGTACAATATATATTGCTACAATATCTAAGATAGATACAACTTCGACAAAAGTACTATAAACAAAATAAACGTAACTTAAAGAAGTTTCTAAATAACTTAATATTTGTCAAAAAAACAATATTATTTTTAATAGACACAAAATTGCTTAAATAGTTTTGTAATATCAAAAACAACAATACAAACTTTAACAAAAACAAGAAGAATTGTTTTTCAAAAAATACGCAAAATCGAAATAAATCTTTAGAAATAATTGCTATCGATTAAGTATTAATTGCTATAGTATAGCAACAACTAACGCGTAAAAAAGTATTATTAGATATAGATTTATATATTTACAATTTATAGCTTTTATATTGATAGTATTATCTATATCTTATTCGCAAAGAAATAAAGAATTAGAAACTAAAAACAAAAAACAAAATAAAAAAAACAAAATATATTATAAGTATAGTTACAAAATATTTATAACAAATTGCTATTTAAACAAATATTTTTAAAAGTTGTTGTAAGCAACAATCTTTATAGATATTTCTAATATATTAAAATATTAATCAAATATTTACTTAATTTTTCAAAAATTGTAAGAAAAATCTATTACTTGAAGACAATAACAATAAATATATTCTATTATTTTGTTATAGAAGCGACAATCGCTTTATTGCTTGTTATTAAAAAACAATTGATTATTCGATTGTTTACTATCGAGATCTTTTTTTATATTTTAATAATTACAAATTATTTTTTACTAAAGCTCTTAAAAGACAAAAACAAAAACTCGATTTTTAACAAGTAATAAAGTTTCTATATAGCAAAAAGCGATATCTACTTTAAATATAGATTTGTTTATTAGACATATTTTCGAAAGCTATCGCAAGCAATAGTTTTCGTAAATATACAATTACGCACACAAGAAAAAAAAAGAAAAATAAGCAAGAGATCTTGTCTAGAAGTTTTGACTTCAACAAACAAGATTTCGTAGATAAAGTCACGCTGCAATGTAAATAGCTTAGTAATTAGGCGAAGTTGAATATCTGCCTATAATTAGATGCCGCATGCGCTCTTTAGAGTGCGGGTCGGTCTATGAATATACTACTACTACTACTACTATTCACCCCCAGAAGTCATCCCACCAGCTGTGCTTGAAAAGTAGAAGCAGTTCAAGCACACCATTAACTTGCACCCTCATAAGTTCAGTCTCCGTCAAGCTACCTTTCGAGGGTTTCTGAGAGAATCGAAGTTCGACACGGGCTTTGCAGTGGATAGCGACAAGACTACCCTCGTCTGAAGCTACATTAACCAAATTCCCTGGCCATAGCTAGGCGCGTACCGCACGATGCCACCGGTCTCAAAGTGCAATAAGGCAAAATCCGCTTTGTTTCTGGAGGCAGTGCGCATCTCGGCTTCCAAATGTTGGCTCAGCACCTCGATGCTTGCTGCAAGATAGTGAGCGCGATACAGATTCCAGGAAGTAGTTGAAGAGAAACCCGTGGCGCATGTAGTCAGCTGTTCGAAAATGAAATCTAAACATATGTGGGTGGAATGGGTAAACAGCTGTCTTCAGATAAGGGAACTTCACTAATCTGCCATGTTGACCAATCTACCCGCTGTGGACTTGCTTATGAATCTAGATTTCTCGTCCTCCAGTTGACGTCCTGACAGAGCGAGTCGGGTGCTGGGATTTGAGCCGCTCAAGGTGCTACCTTCACCTCAGCGCCAGTCTTAGCTTTCTCCACCGCAACCCTGGCAGCCATCCTCTCCTCTGGCTTCAATCGCCCTAGGCTAACCTGCTTCTTAATCGTATCCATGGACATCTCATCCGGGAGCGGACCAAGCCATGGAATGTACTCGGGGTCATCCGGATCAGCTACCATCTGCCCGTACTTTTCGAAGAGTCCGAAGCTGTGCAAGAAGCGGATAATGGCCATATGGGCGCTGTCCAAAGCACCGACAATCCAGCCGTGGTGTGCGCTGACTGCTTCGCCGACAAAGAAGAACCGGTCATCTGCTGTGGGACAGGATAGCGCTGGGTATAGGTTTCTGAACTGCCCTGGCGCGAATTCGCCGTACGCGCCGGAGGTGAAGGGGTCGTTGTGCCAGTCAAAAGCCTTGATCTTTTTTAACTATTCACTCGTATAATACAACTTGAAGGAAGACACCTACGTGATGAGTAATGTACGAGCCCAATATCTCATCGTGTAGCGTATCGAAGTCCATACTCTTACCGTTCTTCTCGGCCCAGACTTTTGCGTTCTCGAGGTGTAGCCACGTTAGGTTGTTGATCAGCATCTCCTTGAGTTCAATCTCATCGTCCGGCTTTCCCTTCATGAGTGAGCCTAAGCGGGCAGCGTCCTGAGCCCACTTTATGAAGTTAGTATGAACGTGACATGTACCAAGATCAGACATACGCAATAGGAAGCAAGGAGAACGAGGCTTCCTGTCGGCGGATCGCGGATATTGGATGATTGGTAAACACTGGTTCCCCGTTAGCAATTTACTGAATGCTATTGAAGCCGAATATACCAGGTGCGCAATGGCATGTCAGTCTTGCCCAAGCCACCTTTCGCAATCCCATATTTGATCCACCAGGCGTTTATGAACTTTATCCCGACCTTGGAGGCAGTGTCATAGTGAAGAGAACGAACAGCATCCGTTTGCTCGTAGAGTAGGGGAGCCCAGTAAAATCGATGCGTTGAAGGCAAGCTAGAGTCGTAGTATTGAAAACTGCTGCGTACTTTCTGGGCTCCTTTTCGTCGTTCACTCTGACCTTGATAGCGCTCGAGCCTGGAACATTCATGACTGGATCAGGCGGCCTATATCGTTGCAGGGCGATAGAGCGGACCCGCTGGCCCAAATTGGATTCTTCCGAAAAGCGATCACCCAATTTGGCTCGCATAGCTTCTGGTAGGAGGATGGACCCGCCATCAATGCAATACCAGTCCACCTTTTTCGTAGGATCATTGGGGTGAAGGTAAGAAGTATAGTAATCGAAATCCATGCTATCGATGACCCCCTCAGAGAAACCCTGGTCATATAGGCCACTCCCACCGAAAGGGATGGACATTAGCAGTCAAGGCAGGACTAAAACGATGCATGCTTACTCAGTCAAAAATCTCTAACGACCTGTTCGTAATTGTGGAATTAGCGAAGTGCTTTCGAAGTAGCTAACGAACCTACAAAACATGTATGGAGAGCTTTCGCTCTTCATATGGTTTGTCGGGTGATAGCATAGAACTTCGTAAAGGATGCTTACTGAATTGAGTAGTAGTTATCTCTGTTGCAATGTCAGCTTCGGAATTTTATATCCTGATACAGTCTACATACAGCGGTGTTGTCCCGTGGCTCATCATATATCCACGAACGAAGAATTCGTCGTACTTCATCAAAGCTTGAAAGGCTTTGACCCAATTCTTGCGCAGTCGCTTCTTGAAAGGCTCGAACGCTTCCGTTACGTATCTATCCGGGCAATTTGCGAGTCTGTCGAAACCTTAGAATTAGCCCTACAAAGTGCTAAAACAACTGGTGAATCCGGAAAGACCTACTCTGGCCTGATCATCCCGCCATGTGTAGTCGAGACCTTGTATGGATCGACATATGCCTTCTCGTCTTCGAACTCGACGTCTACCGGTTCCTTCTCAGGCTCCATAGTTTCAATGGTAGTGATGTCGTTGTCCCTGGAAGGCTGCGCTGGACCTTTGAGGTAATATATGATCTTGGGCACTTTGAGGTAGTCGAACAGCTTGAAGGTCCTAATCGCTACCTTAGCAGGGACGATGATAGTGATTCGTTTGTTCATTGCATGTGTCCCTACTTCCCCATAATCGTGATGTCCGGGAACCGCATTGCACCGACATCATAGTAATCATGCTTGGCGTTAGAGAACCAGTGTGTGTAAATACGGCCTCCCATACGATCGTCTGCCCCAAGGGCTTCGTAGGATAGGCCTGGAATATCGAGGGTATCGAGTATCATAGCTATATATAAGCGTGTAGCGAGAAGTCAGGATTTCATGCATCGGTGGAGTGTTGCTTGTAGTCAGAGAAATGAGCATTGAGAACAGCATGTTGGCGAAGCAGCGTTGGACTGATTGCCCAGTGAAGATGTACTATCAACGAGGCCAACATCTTGAAAATTGCATACTTCGTCACGGCAGCTAATAAGAGCGCAAAGAACAAGTGGATGAGATTAAAGGACCCTCAGGGCTTCGCTCACTACTTGTAGACAACCGCCCTTTCCGTTGATGCAAGAAGGTAGCCGAACAGGATGCGTTTACCTACCAGCCATTCCAGCACCAATAACACCCACCTTGCCGATAGGTTTGGTAGGCTTAACAGGTAAAGCTGGGGGGTTATGGACGCTTTCGGTTCTCATGAAGTAATCATACTCTTCGGAGATCTTCTTTGCTGTGATATGACTGGCATAGAGAGACTTCTATGAGCGGATATCGCGCGGATGGGTGTCTGAAACTGTCACGGTCGTTATTGCGGACATCGTGAATCAGATGTTTGCTCAGCCAACTACGACAGAAGCCAGAAGAGATACGATTTCCAGTTGGTGAAGAGAGCAGCAGTACTACCTACTATCTTATGGACGTCTATCCCTCCTCCATGTGCAGATCACTTGCAAGCAAAGATGCCCTACGGTCTCTAGAGAACTCATCTAAGCTCTGTCTGCCCCACAAACTGCAGCCTATTAAAGTCCATAGCAACAGGCTGGTTTTTCGAAAATGTGGGTGGCTGCACAATTGACGGCAAATCCAAAGGCAGCAATCTGACGATCCCTCCGTAACGAGGCGTGGATTGAAGTTGTATCCTAGCTGCATGCTAGATTGTACTGGTTAGAGGCTCTAGATCAGCTCTAAGCGCCACTCAAGTCAGACGATGTGTGATGCACGATTCAAAGGCCGCAGGCAGACACCAACATCAGTATGAACAACGAAGTAACTGTAGGTTTGCGCAAGCGTCCGGCCTGTCGAGAGCGGATGTGGCTTGCAATGAGGCTGGCTGAGATGAAGCGGGGCTTTATCGATGATGCGGCACATCAGATACATCGCTGGCAATCAGCTGTCTCAAGAACGGCTCGTGAAGGAGAAAGATAGCCTCCCTTGTCTTCGCGACAGTAGTGTAATGATTGGAAGCTGGATTCCGGTACGTTCAGTTCCGCGGCGAAGACGAAGTGCCCTTGTTGCTCACTTTGGAATGTCGCCAAAATTTTCCCGGCTAGTGAGGCCAGCCCGGGCGGATTCCAGGCTTCCATTAGCAATCGTACCTCTTCCCCATGACCTACCAATATCAAGTGCCACGCCCATTCCGAGTCACCAAGATTCACTGGGACTCAACTTACCGGACTAAATAGACCGAGCTGTTTAACGTATTGTCGGGTAGATCTTGTATTCCATCGCGCCTTGATTCTGATCAGCAGAGCCTTGACTTATTCAAGAATATCTGTTGCAAAGGTGTCCAATCTTGACAAATCGGGCCTGAGAAGCGTCCGCTTAGATCTTTTTGTCCATAATATGAGAAGAGATTTCCACGCGAATAAGGACCGCCTGCGTACAGGAATCAAGAAATGTCTTCTTAAGCCTAGGAGCTCGGACCAAAGATAAAAGGAATAAAGCTCTCGACATCAAGTGTGACATATGAAATAATGCCTTGGCAATCGAATGATTGTAACACCGCCAGTAACGCTTTATGCAAAAATTCGGACCTGTACTATACAAGTATGTAAGACATTGGCACAGACGCTAAAAGGTGAACAAAGAAGAAAATGATGTTGACCCAAAAACTCAATGTTCATATTTATACAGCGATCATTAGAGCCGTGACAAGCGTGCTCAGAATAAGTGCAACAACAGTCCGCTCCTTACTCTTGAACCCAGCACTTTTCTTTCCGCCACCATCTTTTGGACCTATCGTATAAGGTGGCACGTAGGGCGCTGGCTGGGTGCTGTTGACTGTTCCGTCCCAGCAAAATTGCTTAAAGCATTGTTTGCAAGCGTCCGGTATAATGGTACCGGTACGCTCCATGCTCCTTTGTAAGATGGCGCATGCGACACACGTTGGCCATGTCTTGTCCACGGTCGCATTGCCCATTGTAGCCACTTCGTAGCCATTCTCAATAAGCCCGTCAATTTCAGCGGTGGTGTAGGACGGTGTAAATGTGGAGATATTGCTTTGAAAAGTGTATGGAGAGTTGGGCAAGTAGACGACGAGAGGTGTCATTGATGTGGTGTTCGAGGAGTTGCAACCAAAGAAGGTAGGATGTATATTGAGGCCAAGGTTGACGAACGTATTTGTGTCTGGAACGGCGGGGAATGCAGTACCGTTGCTGACCTCAGTATTTTGACTACGCTCGTAAGTAGCAACGAGCGAAGTACCATTCGGCCAGGAGTTGTTCGTGTCCGCTGATGAGTCTATGGCAAAAATGACATCGACGTGTCTGAAAGGCTGGACGAGTGGATGGAGAGGGATATTCTCGAAATTCTCTCCTCCATCAACAAGAGTCAGGGTCTCCGATTGAGCATTGCGAGAGGTACTATCATGGTAGCCATAGAAGGGGTTCGGAGAATAGTCTGCGATATCGTTGTCGGCTTGGCCAGCGGCGCCAAGGACTCTATTGGCAAATGCCTTAGCAATGTCGGGAGCGTTTGTTGAGTTAACCCGCAAAAGGAACTGGTTGAAAAGCGAAGAAGAAGTTCCCATGACATAGCCTGCATTGTCGAATCCGCGCACACACTGTTGCCCAGTGGGCAAAACACCTCCAGAAAAGTTAGAACCCAGGTACTCCAGATCAACGAATCCATATGTCGTCGGATCAAAAGTGCCAAACTCCCAAGGATTGAACTCGTAAATTGTGGTGTTACCGGGAATCAGTAATTCGCTAGGCGCACGTCCATCAGTAACAACTAAAGGCATTGGAGTACTGCCATTTGCGAAATTTTCAACCAACGCTAAAGACGACCAGGTGTAGTCGGGACCACCGTTCGTTGCATTGATCAATTGAAAACTCAACATGCGGCCCCTGAACCTATCAGCTGTAGAGCTCGTCAGGCCTTGGACTGGATGGCTTACCAATAGTCCGTGATAGAGGTGTTGAAGCCCGCATCGCTCTTTCCGCTCACTGCATCATAGACATGGTCAAAGTATTGAACGCTGTCAAACAATTGGATACCGCCTTTCGATGGACCTTCAAAGATCGAATTCTGGAACTCCCACACGGATCCTGGTGACGGTGCGTTCGTAAGGGTAGAAACGGTGGTGAAATTGTTGAGCTATGAAAGTCAGGGACTCTGATCCGGGAACCATGACCGCTACTTCGCACTTACAAAGATACTTCCCACAAGCCAGCTGCCCCCTGATAATCCTGCAACGTATGTGGATGCTTGCAACAGCCCACCCAGATGACCAGGTGCTGTCCCATTCGCTTCTCGGCTGTCAAAGGCCTGTAGGGCTCCAGCACCGTTGAGCAATGCTCTGTATCCACCACCTGAAAATGCGATGCCAATGTTGGGTAATGCGGATATGTTCTTCGCATGATTCGAAATGTAGGATGAAGCGTCGAAACCGGTGATGTTCAGCCTTCCCAGTAAATCTTGCATAGGCTGCACGGTCTCAGCCCTCCTTGATTTCAGCCATGACGTCTCATTATTTGACAGGCCTGTTGCACTCCGGACCTGAGGTCGATTTGAGGGACAATTTCCCGCCTGAGGCGTATAGCCTTTAGGGGCATTTGGCAATGCTCGTTGGGCTACAGAGCCTATCTCGAGAGACGTGTCGAAGTCGAGGCGGGCGTCTCGTGATGCAAGGTGAGACCCTGACGTTGATTAATAAGACGATCGCGGTGTAGTGTGGAAGGAGATCGTACCATGGCAGGAGGCGATCAGACGGAGGAGGGCGAAGGCGCTCGAGAAGGAGAGTAGTAGCATTGCTACCGCCTTTGAGCAATCAAACTATCACAACAGTATTACTACTGAGGTCTTTCGAGTCGTTTTTTCCATTCAGTGCGTAGGAGTTTGGTAATGTTGGGCTAGAAAGGCGACTGTTGTGGCAGGACTGTTATGTTTAGATGGAACTGAGTACTTAGAAGACAGGCCGTAGCTTTAAGAGGTAGAGATGTAGTGTGAAGACACGTCAGTGGTCGCGTGGGCGATATTAGTACTGTACACGAAATGAAGTGCGAGGTGAAGCAGCTGCAGAGCAAGGATGCGGCGTTTTAGATTTCTTGGCAGGTCCTTTGCGCCCCAGCATCCCAATGCCCACGATGAACGCAGGAGCATCGATCAAAGACGGAACAGGCAGCAGAACGGCCAATTGTAGGGTTTCAGCCAAGTAAAAATACTTTGAAGTAGTAGACTACGGAGTACTTCGTAGTAGGGGGGTTAAATGTTAGCGTGACAGGGTTTATTAGCCCAGAAACCCCTGTTCGTACTAACAATTAACCCCCCGGATACGAAGCACTTAACCCAGCATCATCATGTGTGATCCAAATAGGAAATCTCGGGCCGCCGGCAATGGAGTGCAGGCTGCAGGGGAGAATATCGACGTCATACTCTATTTCTGTTTCTCAGCCTCATCAATCTCAACGAGCCTCAGCTCAAGACCTTTCAGAAGTACCTCTAAATTTTACGCAAACGAGGGGTAAATGGCCACGGCATCTCAAAAGCAGGGTCGAGGACATGCTTGGGAAACATACAAGGGCTGGATCGATCTCTCATCGGTGCATCACGCGAGCGCAAAGTATAAGGCAAAAACGTCTCCATTCTCAATGAGGGGACCTTCCTCGTATGTTGATTTACTCTACGTTGCTTGTTAGGAAGCTCGGAGAATACTTGCTCGTGCCTTGACTTCATGTAAGTCAATTATACCCAACCGGAGCAAGTGCCAAGTCAGTGACATGTTCCACCTCACCTCTTCTGTACGCGCTTCAGCGCAGACGGCTTTCAATGAGCGAAGCCACTATTGAATTGATTCCAAACAGTCTTTTGTAGACTCACTTTGAGCTCACGACAATTCAATGAATAATGGGAAAGCGAACCGTACTCAAGCCATGTTGGCCCTGCAATGTATGCCCGCAGGATACGGAGGCGAGGGAAGATAAAAATATGCAAAGCAATAGCGTTGTGCGCTTCATGCCAACTCAACAAGCGCCGAAGCGCACGTCGAGTAGAACGAGCCGTGAGTTTCGGGATTTTCCTACATATAACGGGAATTCCGTTCGCCAGTAAGCGCTTGTATCATATAGCAGCTTGTGGATTGAGTACTGTCACAAGTTATACGTCGCATGAAGCCGGTGATGGAGCTTAAACAACCATTCACGATGCCCCATGCATAGAAATACATGCGATAAGTGATGAGATCATGACGCCACTATACCTACTCGCATTGCTCCTCGCCCACCCTATCGTCAGCAACAATGTAGCTGCTCTACCGCCTCCCGGACCAAGCACAAGCCACGTCAGCAGTATTAGCGCCCTGGCCTCCACCTCCCTTTCGAGCAACAACACTCTGGATGAGAGATTCAGCTGCTTCCCACTAGGGCCGCAATCACGTCCTATAAGCTGGGCGACGTGCACCCCCATATTAACCTGGATCCTTCGCTTTCCCGATGCTTTCGAGAAGCATATCTACAAGGGCTCAGCCTTGCAACCCATATACCTGAGCCCGCTGCCGTGCCAGATCATACTCGGGACGAGAACCTCTGGCAACGAAATCAAGATTTCGAAGCAGGAAATTGTCAGCTACGCTCGGAGTCTCTTGGATGCGTGCCGGTCGAGGAACGCAGGGGGCATTTGGCACGTGAGCGAGAAGTGGTACGTTGCTATCAAAGGTGGAGCTCCTGGTGCGGCAGGTGTTCCGGGGGCTGTGGCAAAGTAAAAAGGAGGCTTGGACCGGGCTGGACGAAGTTGAGGATACCGAAGCATAGGATGGGAAGCATTATACCATGTACCGATGTCAGTCGAAGAGCCAGAAGAGGAAGGATACATGCATTTATCGACAAAACGTGCCTTCTACCCGTCTACATCGTCTATCTGTAACATTCCCGTACTCGCCTACAATGAAGCTCTCCTCGTCACCAGCTGATCAACGACCACTTCGCAGCTGTATAGTGTCGGACCCTCGCGCCCCTTATCCAGAGCGGGATTGCAAGGAGCAGTATGGCTACGTATATCCCAGCCAGACCTGCGAAGCACTACCAGCTTGTCAGCCATGCTGTGATCGTATGAAATGGTTAACATACTTTTTCATAGCCTTGCTTTTGCACCCAAGGGATTGCGGCATATGAGAAGCCAAAAGCAATCACGTTCTTCGACCCGTTGACCAACAACAGGCACTCCGCCGCTATCGCAAAGTAGCTGTCCATGACATATGTCATCACAATGTTGGAAACACCAGTAAGGCCTACGCTCATAAATCCGAAGCCGACGTAGATGATAGCCCAATGCAACTTGTACTCGCAGCCAAATCCGATCATCAGTTGACCTACCGTGACAATGGGCGCAATGAGGATGAGCAGAGCTAGCCTGGACTCTGGTTGGAAAATACCATGATTGCGCCGGGCTTGACGCTCGGCCCAGATATCTGTCATGACACCACCAACAATGCCACCAACGAGATTACCGACTGGAGATTTGATCAGAACGACCTAGCCTGACACCTTTAGGAATTGGACGACCTACTGAGACCAGGGACACCTATGAGTCCAACAATGCTTGCGGAGAAGTTATAGGGCGGTGCTTGAAATACAAATGAGCTCACTGCCGAGAAGACCACAGGCGGCGCAAGACTCATAGAGACTGGAGACATATTAGTGAAGTACAACAACCATCGAGAAGAAACCTACAAGCAAGGAGCGCAAATGCACAGGCAGGATAAAGTGCCAACGGGAATGGTCGTAGGAAGTTGCTGATCAACGAAGTATTCCTGTCTATGCCTGACCGCGGATCAAGCCCTTTTACGAACGTTCTACCGTTTACTGGTGTGGTATTTTTGCTGTCCGAGATATCGCTCTCACCAAGGTCTCGCATGTGTACGTCCGGGGACTCCTTCAATTCATCGGTTGCAGGAAGGGCTGTAGTTTCCAGATTGCGATGGAAACGAGTCTCGGGGACTAGAAAAATGATCATCAAAAGGTTGACTCCCACTAGTATTGCACTGATCCATTTGGACCATCTCCACCCCAAGTCTCGTTAGAGTTAGCCTTGACCTTTCTATCACAGAAGCCAGCGAACTTACGGTCGATCATAAAGCCACCACATAGGGGCCCAAATGTGCTGCCCCACGATATTGCAACGATGTAGTAACCCATCTTCGCGCCTCTTTCGTGTAAGAAGAATAGATCCTGAGCGCCTTGTAAGTGACCTTGATATAAGCGGTGACGGGATAGCACGAGGCGTACATTGACTGTTGCAGCAACGAGTGTTTCGGTCGACGCGCCTCCAAAGGAGCCAACGATTGTGGCAGCCAAGAGGCTATCAAACGATCGAGCCAAGGCCGCCCAGATGCAGGACACAAACATCAATGAGCAGGAAACAAGGAAGACAGGTCGTTTGCCGAAGTAGAGAGCCAAAGGAACCCAAAAGAAGTTCTGCAGCCTGATTGTCAGCCGCGCCGGGCAACGTGCCTGAGTAAGGTAGCGCTTACGCCGAGACCCAAGGTCAACACTGGCCAGTTCAGGAGTCCAGAAACTTGCTCAAGACCGACTCCAAAATACGCGGCAATATTCACGAAGCCTCCAACAGGCACTGCATTGATCGTCAGGACTTGGCAAAGTAGGATGAGCGATTGTTAGCTGCTTACCTTCGAGGACCCAGTTCGTGAAGAAAGAGAACATGCAAATTGTGCCGAAAGCGAGTAGCTTCCTCCATTTTGGCCATCGCAAAGGATCTGTGGGGTCTGTGGAAGGCTGGGGCACTAACACAATGTTCGACTTGGCCACATGTTGGTGTCGTTGATCCTCTGAGGTATCTTAGTATCTTGTCCCGCCCCACAGCATCAGGTTTGCTTACCGTCGACAAGCTGGACAGTCCCGTCGGCAACGTCAACCTGATTGAGTGTTCTAAAGCCCATATCGCTCAGAGTATTGTGATACAGAATCTAGAAAGCGGAGACAAGAGACTTGGAAGAGGGAACCACAGGATCTTATAAAGGTGACTGTAGTGTGAAGTACATTGAATGCAAAGAACCCGCCGTGACACAATGCACAGATAGTGTGATGCTGAGTATGTGTAGAAATCTTACTGTCACACAAGTATAGAGACATTTCGAGCTAAGCAGACGAAGGAGAACTAGCCAACACAAGGACGAAGCATTTTCTGATAGGATCACCGGAGTCAATCTTTGAGCAAGGGTCTCACCATACGTGCACATAAGTGTTTGGATGACTTTCACCACAATCTGATAACATCCTAGGAGTTCCCACCTTTCTTACCCTTTGAAGCGTCAAGGAGAGACTCAGATTGAGTGGACTCAGCGTATGGATGATCCACACCTCTCGGTAGCTCTGTGAGTGGAGCTCTTCTGTCCACCAGTTACAGTGCATCGACACTTTGAGTAGACTATACAAAGTACCTTGTGAATAGATAGACGCCTGCAAGGAAGTGACATAGGTAGCTGGGAGTGTTGTTGAAGTATTTGTCGAAGAAGGCAAGGTTACGAGGTCACACAAGACGGGATCGCCACGAAGAACATACGCAACACGGCGATAACCACTTGATTCAATTATATAACTTGTGTATCTGCCGCATTCACTCCACGGATTAGGTGCTTTGGGGGTACTTTGCGTATTAATGGCATGACGCCGAGGCCCAGAAGACACTCCGAGATAGCGATGACGGACCCTGAGTTCGGTTTTACTTCGGACTCCTCGGGAAGCTACTTTAGACGAGCTAGAGTCAAGCGCGATCGCCTTGGCCCTTGCATACCCGTGCGATCGAGCTAATGGCCGTTGGCTTTAGATTCGATGAGTCATGGAGCAGGCAATAAACTTGATGGTGTGAATGCGAAATCCTCCGACCTCGTTTGCTAAAGCCAGAGGGCAGAAAGGCGATGCACGAAAGACGAGATGGAAGGAGCGTTAGTGTTGCTTGATGTAGTAAAGGCAGGACCCTGACCGGGATGATCGCGTAAGCTCCTATCTGTCCAATCACTCTTGACTTTCATGTTCGCGCTAGGAGTGAAGACCCTGTCAGATTTCACTTATTTGCCTTTTCCTCGCCTCTCACTATCTACACACTTCAATCTCGACTCATCGGGCTCCAGTCCTTGTAGTTCGTTCTACTTCTTCTCACACTGCCTCCGCCATGGCATCCTCTGCTCGTGCTTTCACGCGATGCGTGGCTTATCAGACTCCCATAGCACCATGCCTGCGAACCACGATCCCTCACCACTCCCACCGCATCCTCCCTCGCCGAGCCATTCAATTGCCCCTCAACCGTGGCTATGCCACAGGCCCCGCTCGCTCTCGAGGGAGTGTTTGGGCCTACGGCTTAACATTTCTGGCCACAGGGTTGGGGGCAGGGGCCTTGGGCATCTACGCAAACCGAAACTTCGGGGCATGGGACACCTTGAACCCCAAGACGCCAAACGACGCACCAAACGCGAGTCCTGCGCCCGGGACGAAGGCGTCGTCTTTTGCGCCGAAGAAGGAGGATTACCAGCAGGTATACAACGCCATTGCCAAGCGACTGGAAGAGAAAGATGACTACGATGACGGGAGCTATGGTCCAGTCCTTGTTCGTCTGGCGTGGCATTGTAGCGGAACGTGAGTCGCTCTATATGCCTCTCAACTCCAACCCTATGTATCTATGCTGAGGACAATCTAGCTACGACAAAGACACCAATACCGGTGGCTCCAACGGCGCCACCATGCGGTTCGCCCCCGAAGGCGACCACGGCGCCAACGCCGGCCTCAAAGCCGCGCGTGACTTCCTCGAACCCGTCCACAATGCCTTCCCATGGACCACCTACTCCGATCTGTGGACCCTCGCCGGCGTCTGCGCCATCCAGGAAATGCAAGGCCCCGTTATCCCCTGGCGCCCTGGCCGCTCAGACCGCGATCTCAGTTTCTGCACGCCGGATGGTCGATTACCGGACGGAGCAAAGGAGCAAAGCCATCTCCGCGCCATTTTTGGCCGCATGGGATTCGACGATAGAGAGATTGTGGCGCTGAGTGGGGCACATGCGCTGGGAAGGTGTCATACGGATAGGAGTGGGTTCGATGGGCCGTGGAGTTTTAGCCCGACGGTGATGAGCAATGATTATTATCGGTTGCTGATGGACGAGAAATGGGGCTGGAAGAAGGTATCCATCCCGATCCCTTACCACCCACTTCAACAACCTTTTCTCTCTGTAATCGTGCACCAACTTGGGAAGAAATATGCTGACGATACCTAGTGGAACGGCCCCAAACAATACGAAGACAAGAGCACCAAGTCCCTGATGATGCTGCCGACGGACATGGCGCTCATCGAGGACAAGGAATTCCGCAAGCACGTCGAACGCTACGCCAAGGACGACCAGGTCTTCTTCAAGGAGTTCAGTGCCGTGATCATGAAGCTCCTCGAGCTCGGTGTGCCATTTCAGAGTAGAGAGGAGGATCGCATGAGTTTGGCGCCGTTGGAGCAGTAAATGATGGAGGGAGCAGGCGACCGTCGTGATGAGTGAAAGCCAAAGAGATGGGGATGGCGGAGAAAGAGCTTTTCTATGGTGGCTGAGATGGCTGTTGATTGCATGTCATGGTGTCTTGATGGGACCAGTGCTAGCGAGGCGCTATTGCTTCTTTCAACATCAGCATCGAGCATCGATACCCTGCTAGATATACTTAGAACTAGAGATAGAAAATTAGATATGCTGTTCGAGACCAGTGGAGTGTGTCCATTCCGAGCGACCTCCGCGCATTCCAGTTCGATGGCCACAAAATAATTTCTGGAAAGCATAGAGTCAACGGTCACCCATGCCTCACCAGAGATCTTACCAGCGACTTTTCAATGCAAGTCGAATTCCTATATAACGACCAAGACAAAGATGAAGCCTGCTTCCAGCACTTGGACTGCATAGACTCAAATAACACGGACGTGGCATGCGTAAGCCATAACGGGTATTTCCATCCCAGCGTTCCGTCCCTCATAACCATAACGCATGCGCATCCGATGCCTCGATCTCCTCGTGGACAGCACCTCGTACAATTCCGCGTCCCCAACCTGCCGATTCATCATGGCACAGCAGCTTGGCTGCCAGCAGCATTATTCATCAGAACATCGATCCTAGCACCATCAGTCGCGGTACCCTCCACTCTTGCTCCCATATCTCCCGCCCTCCCTCCATCCAACATTTCCTGAATCTTCACGACCCTCGCTTTCCGCTCATCCGCAATCTTCGGCGCCAGGACCTGCCAACTGCGCTCACTCGCGGGCCTTGCGATCGCCACCGCCTTCTTGAAGCAGTCCAGCACCTCGAGATCCCGCCTCTCCACCGGCGGCTCCATCTCCGCCGCCTTCGCGGCATAGAAATCCGCCCGCTGCGCCTTCACAACCTTATTCTCCTCCAACCGCACCTTCTCTCTCTCTTTCTCCCAGTTCTCAACAAGTCGCAGCGGTGCCATTCTCGCGGTGTTGGCTTCGCGCTTGGCGTCGAAGAAGGCGACAGTTTGCTCGGGGGTCTTGTGTGTGCCGTCTGCGGGAGGGGCAATGAAGGCGTCGAGTTCCTCCTTGAGGGTTTTGAGATGGTGCAGGGAGTAGCCGGGGGTGGTGAAGGCCTGGATGCGGGCCCAGTTGGGGATGTCGAGAGGCGAGCCGATCCATTGATAGTGGCGCCAGGAGTCGAAGACGGCTTGGGGGACGCAGCCGCGGTAGTTTGGCAGATGGGAGGAGAAGAGTTGGTCAGCGGCTTCGTTCTAGCGTCCGTTAGTCTCTAGCTTTTCGCCTTCCGTGTACGTGAACATAACTGGATGGAGGAGAAGGTGTACCTCGATGACTTTTTGATGAAGGCAATTATCGCACCATCTTCGCTGAAAAGCCCAGTACGTTTTCCTAGCCTTCTTGTTCCCGCAGCCCAGTCCTTGACAGCCCAGCCCTGTGAGAAGATCCGCATACTGCATCTCCGTGAGAACGGACGGGCAAGGTGGATGTGAATGCCCTAAGGTGTTCATGCGGGCCTTCTGCCAGATGAGGGGTGACTGAAGGGCTTGTCGAAAGCCACTGCACACAGTGCGAGCCTTGAGCAGGAAGTCGACGGGGCAGAATTCGAAGATCCACTGCCAGGCATCCATGTCGATCCATATCTTGACTGGCTTGGTCTTTTTGAGGACCGTGGAACCTTTTTGAATCGGACGTGGTTTGAGGTGTGCGGTACGAGGCCGGCCTCCCTTGTTCTTTGGTTGCGGAAGCATTTCTGACCCCGTTAACACAGCTTTCTGTCTTTTGACTGCCAGCTGCTGCTCTTCCTCCACCTTCCGTTTCTTTGCTCGATCATCGCTGGCTGTGAGGGTGGATTCGATGATGTGTGGTGTGAGATGGGCGAATTTGATATCATCAGCCGCAAGGGCGGTGACAGCAGCGGGAGACTCAGGATCTGACGCCATCGAGCTGATTTGCTGTAAGCTGGCTGTGACGATCTGTGACGATCAGTAGAGTAGCTTGCAGGGTGGCAAGCCCTTGTGATGTGTCGCTGTGCGAGGAGAGTATGGAAGAGGATGAGAAGGCCGGAAGTGGGAGAGTGAGCTAGGGATAGGCTCTCGGAGGTAAGCGATTTGTTGGTGAAGCCTTCGGAGCGAGAGAGCTTGACTGCAGGGACCACTTTGGCGTGCATGATCCGCCGCTAGAGATTACCTTAAATCATTCCGGATCTTTCATCAACTGTGGTGACTTGTGTCAGCATCTCGTGTTTCCGCTGATTCTGTGTGGAGCGAGCACAAACCAAATACAGATTAGATGTGCTTCCCAGCATCAGAGAATGATCGGAGTCTTGCCAGCCGATCGGACCAAACCCTGTTTCCAGATGCATTGGTAGAAGCACTGCGATGGGGGCTTGGCTCGACCTGCTAGTACGGATTCCGTGGCTGGATTGCTTTTGGAGACCAACTTTTGCCCACCGGTTCTTGGCGACTCTTTGCGAGACCTGCCAAGTGCTGAGCGGACCGTCCGCATTAGGGCTGGTGCAAGGGAGCGTCAACTAAGTATCAATCATACAGAGTCCTATTGGCTTTGATCCTACCGTTGAGTTCCATTCAACATGGACACAAATTGAACTGGTGAGGACACGGATAATTCTGCTTCATTCCACTTTCGCTTCCTGAGCCAATGAAGATAGAGCTCTCTAAGTCCGATACGCCCGGGTACCTCGTACGCGGGGTACCGCGGCTAGAGATACTCCAATAAAGGAAAGTATCTGTAAAATGCTTGGTTGTTCCTAGAATATGCTGCCATAAGGTAAGCCACAGAATCCTCTGCTCCCTTGACATCCTTCGCAATCCATCTACCTCCTCCATCGTCGAAAATCTGCCTTATCAATATTCACATATCTCTGGTTTTATTCCACACTTCCCCAGACTAACGTTAACATGCGGGGAAAAACAGACATGTGAGACGAATACGAGATGGCGACGCGCGAAAGTCTGCAACGCCTTATAAGATCTTGCGGAGAGCTGGCTGACGGTGTCCAATATAGAATCCCCCAGCTCATCGAATACTTCGCCCGCTCATAAAGGCCCATATGGCAATGGCTACTATGATCCTGACATTGCGCACCCCAATGCACAATACGACGACGACCTTCATGTACAATGCCCGTCCACCACCTCTGAGCGCAAGCTCATCAGGAAAATTGACCTACGAGTCATTCCTGCCCTCAGCGTTATGTATCTCCTTGCGTTCCTTGACCGAACCAACATTGCGAATGCCAGAATTTACGGACTACAAAAGGATCTAGGCCTTGATGCTGCTGGGACCCAATTCAATACAGCCTTGACCATCTTCTTCATCCCTTATATCATCTTCGAGATACCCTCCAACATCCTGCTGAAAAAGCTAAAACCAAACGTGTGGCTCTCTGCCTGTATGTTTTTGTTTGGACTGGTGACGATCTGCCAGGGCCTGGTCAAGAATTACAGCGGTCTGCTTGCAACGCGATTCTTTCTTGGTCTGGCCGAGACGGGAATGTTCCCCGGCTCATTCTATCTGATCGGTATGTGGTACAAAAGATCCGAAGCCCAGCGCCGTTACTCGTTCTTCTTCAGCTCTACCAGTCTTGCAGGGGCCTTCGGAGGCTTGCTCGCTGCAGCCATAGGCAAGATGAACGGTATGCGCGGTTATCTCGGCTGGCGCTGGATTTTCATCCTCGAAGGCACTTTGACTTGCGTCGTCGCTATATTCTTCTTCTTTGTACTTCCGTGCTTTCCAGAAGACGCAAAGTGGCTTGGCAAGGAGGAGCGAGCATATGTCAGAGCACGACTACGCAAAGATCAAGGTCGAAGTGCCGCTGAACGCAAGATTACAGCCAGAGACGTTGGCAATGTTTTCAAGGACTTCAAGATCTTCCTGGGCGGCTTCATGTATTTTGGCTTGATTGTTCCAGCTTATGGGTATGAACCACTTGATTGCAGTTGCCACCTTCTGTAGGCTGATACCTTTGTAGTTATGCGTTCTTTGCTCCAACAATCATTCAAACTTGTAAGTAAACCTGTCCACTACACGCTTTACCTCGACTGAGCGAAAACGGATCTCCTCACTATCTCCGGAGCCCAGAGATCCTTGATATGTAAAGTACTATCACTGACCGGCACGCAATACAGATAAGTATTCTCCGATCGAGACCCAACTGCACAGCGTTCCTCCCTGGGTCTGCGCCTTCGCTTTCTCCATGATCGTCGCCACTTTCTCTGATCTGGCCAAACACCGCTTCGCCTTCACCATGATCCCAATCTGTGTCGCCATCACCGGCTTCGCCATTCTACGCTCCGTCCACCACAACAACAAGCTGGAGTATGCTGCTCTCTTCCTCGTCGCCATGGGCTCATACAGTGCCATGCCCGTCATCGTCTGTTGGTTCAACATGAATCTGGGCGGCCACCATCGCCGGGCTGTCGGAACGGCTTGGCAGGTTGGCTTCGGCAATATAGGAGGTTAGTCCTACTTTCCGAGCACACACAACCTATTCTGAGCGTGTCAAGGAGCCTGGAGGCATGTCTGAGTAGTATCCGCTACGAGGAGATGCCTCTTTGCTCTATTGATTGCATCGAAAAAAGAATGCTGATTCCGAACATCTGTAGGCATAATCGCTACATACTCTTTTCTTTCCAAGGATTCACCACAATTCCGACGCGGGTATAGTATCTGTCTTGGCTTTGTCTGCTTGAGTGCTGCAAGTTGCATTGCGTATTTCATAAGCATCTTCATGCAAAACCGGAATAGGGATCGCGCTGTTACGGATCTGGGTCTGACCGAGTATGAGAAGACGGAGAAAGGAGATATGAGCCCGGATTATCGGTATTTGCTTTAATTTGTGGAGCTCAGTCTACCAGTCAGCATACCGCTAGGTCCGTGATAATTAGGCACGGCAGGTAATGAATTGCAGGCAAGTCTTTCATATCCTACTGGACGCCGCTCATTTCCGCCTCGCTATCGCCTTCAAGTCTTCACTTATCCCCAAAGCTACCTTGATTGCATATGGTAGATCGGGTGGCCTCGCGTACTGCATTCTTTCTGCCATTCATATCAGTCTGTCGAAACTCTCCAAGGAAGGAAGAGAACGGCCTTCTCAAAAGTCACAAGCACTCACACATCTCCTCATCACCCTCCCACTCCCCAGCCCTCCTTTCCTTCCCTGCTCCTTTTCCGCAACCTCTTCCCCCAACGACGGTATTCCACGAACAGCGAACCCCGTCTTCCACCACGCCACGCGTAAGCCCCTCGAACCGCACCCTCCATCCGCTTCCGACTTCCCAGCCGTGGCCTGACCTCCCTCTTCCCATGCCGGATCTTCCGCCTTGAAAGGAGTCATTACCCCATGCTCTTTTTTTCCGGTCCGAAAAGAAGGGATATGGCGCAGATACTCCAACTCCCCCATCTCAAACGGAGGCACCATCACGCCCCGACGCACATCCCCTCCGTCTATCACCTCTGCGCGTTCATCCCCCACCTCAGCACCACCCACCTCCACTCTCTCCCTCCTCCTACCCACACCCTTATCCCCATCAAGCGCACCGTCCGCCAAAGTCCTCTCCATCGAATAGCCGGCCGCCGCCTCACCTCGACTCCCCGCACTCGCGAGCGACTCTCCCTCATCACGCTCTCGGCTACGGCCATCCCGCTCTTCAATCCTTCCATCTTCCCCCTGTAGAGCTGGGGTCCCATGCCGAATCCCAGCCAACGGCGCGCGCTGCGACGGCTCTGGGGATGGGATACAGGGATGCATGCCCGGAACCGGCTTCCTCTTGTGTGTTTCCCCAAGGTCCGGGGGCTCAGGGTGTTGCAGATCTGGGAGCAGGCGTGGGATCCGGTGGGTTTTTGGTGCTGGGAGTGGAGTCTGCTCAAGGGGGGAGAGCCAGAGTTGCTGAAGCCGCGCTTGGGTTCTGAGGGTTTTGGGGTTTGGGTGATTGATTGAGAGTGAGGAAACATGCTTGATCGGGGGACGAGGTTTTTTGGTAGCGAAAATCATCTGATTGGAAAGAAGGCTACTGTGACTCTGCGGATGCTTTGATGGCAAATGTGAGTAAGAAGGGGGAGAAGCATCCCAGGAAAAAGCGAGTCAGGACCAAGGGAGAGCATTCGGTGAAGAGATTACTTTAAGGGCTGTAGGGGTGTTTTGAAAATCCTTCCCATAGCAATTTTCATACAATGATAATATCGAGGACCCCTTTAGAATACGCATAATACTAGTATTATTTGATGCAAAATATAATTTTTGATAGAAAGATTACATGTGTGCCATCTTTGTTGTCCAAAATGCTCCCACGAGAGTCTACGTCTTACGAGATCGTCAATTGTAGTAGATTATAATATTGTTGCCTAAATTTAGAACATAGATCAAATAAGATAATATTGCATGCACTTGTAGCTTTGGCGTAGTTGTAAAGTGCACTTGTAGAGTAAAGTAGTAGATGTAATATTGGTTCGAACCTCGTAAATCTTGAAGTAAGCTCTATATCTTATGTATACTATACCTTACGCTTATTTTAGATTCTGGTGAAACCCATAGAATACAATCGATCTTTTTGAAATTGTTGATCTAATTAAATATGCTCTTGAGAGCATTTTGATTTTGAGAGCACTTCAAAGCATTTTTATCTCGCGAGATTTTTTATCAACTTTACAATGAGAAGGGGACTCAGGTACGCTTTACACGACTAGATTTTTGGTACAAAAGTGCTCCAATACACTCCCAGGTGCATTTTCAAAACACCCCTACAGCCCTTAAAGTAGTTGGAGATTGAGGATGTGTCATGCCATGAAGAGAAGGTTCTTCGCTTGTCAGTCATCCGGCGCAGGTCTGGGTCATAGAGAGGTTGGCCAGGATTGGGATCAGAGATGTTTTTGGGAAAATGGGGGTTGAGACGATGGTTGTGTGGGCTGACGAGCATTTGGTGTCGTACTGATATGGTCGAGGGCAGGGATTGGCGAACGCGGGCCTGGTTCTAGGAGGAATTCTGGTAGTGATGGGGGGGTTCGACCTGTTGGGTCTTGTTCCTTGGTGGTCGGACTGGGAGGAGTGATGGTTACGATGATGTTCGAGGGAGATAACCTCGGGGGATTAGTCAAGCGATTCTTGTTCATTTTGCAGCAAGAGATCTTCTCTCCCAGGGTGCGTGGACGGGTGAAAATCGATTCTGGGTCTCTGATGGAACGTCTTCGTTTCTATTCCTGGTGCAATACAGAAATCTGTCGCCATCTTTGACACTTTAGAGCTTCGATGGAGTGGGAAATTAAAGCAAAAGGAAATAAGGAGAAGAGCCATTGCAATTCTCTGCGGACGTGAGACCTACCGTTCACGCTTCAATGGCCATTGCGCAATCGTGCCCTCCTTTTGTTCACCATACTCTTCCTCAGCTTCATCCCACTCGCCGTGACCCCGCACACCCCCATCATCTTCATCTTCCTCTTCTACCAGGTCTATTTCGTCGTCCTCCATCTTTTCCACCTTGACTTGCACACCATCATGCTCAGCTTCCCCCTCCTCCTTCAATGACGCCTTCACACTCTCTAAGCCTTCATACCATGTCTTAAGTTCACTAACCTGCTTCTCTAATTCGTCCAATTCGCTCTTTCCTTTCGCCAGGCGGCTGTTTATTGCCTCCAGCCGTTTCCGTCTTTTCTTAGCTCCGGGAGGGTTTGGCACCTGGGGAGGACCTTTCTGTGATTTCCGTACGCCTTGAGGCCGGCCTCTGTAAGCCTGTGAAGCATTTAACGGCTGTGTTGAAGCTGGGTTGATAGACGACACGTAGGAAGCCGGAGCTGAGGCGTATGAAGATGGATACTGGATTATGGGCGGACCCTGGGCGTACGGGGTCGGAGAAGGAGCGTAAGGAAATGGAGTGTAGGAAGCTGGAGCGTAGGGAGATGGAGCGCAGGGAGATGGAGCGTAGGGAGATGGAGCGTAAGGAGCCGGAGCGTAAGGAGATGGAGCCGGTCCGTATCCAGCATACTGTGAGCTCTCAGAGTATTGCATCGACGCAGAAATGAAGTTGGGAGGGTGAAGAGGCAGAGGGACAGCATGTTGCGTGTATGGCTGCTGCTGTGGGATAGACCAGCCATAAGGCTGTGACGAAGGATATTGAGGGAGTGTGTTGTACTGCTGGGGTGGATATTGATGACCATACGCATACTGCTGCTCTGGCTGCTCGTTGTCATAATCTTGCCGGCGTCTTCTCTGATATTGTCTGCGTCGTCGCTTTTCATGTCCATACCATTCATTGCCAGGACCGCCGTGGATTGACTCGTCAATAGCTTGATATGACTCCTCTTCCCCTTGCCATGGTTGCTCTTTGAAATCTTCTGGCGCTTCTTCACCTGAGCCAACATTTAGAAGGATGAGGTGTTGGCATGCCACGTTCGTGCTAAGGGCTTTTCATAACTTACATGGCGTTTGGTGCCCGGAGCGCGTCCCATAAGCCATCGTCGAAGACAGTTTGGAGAATGGCTGGCAAAAGGGTGCAGGACTGCATGGAAGAGATGCACACAACCTTAGGGGGTGCGTCGTCTTGCTTAGTTGGCTGTGCAGACAAGCGTTTGAGACACCGTTAGCACTGAATGGGAATTGGGGAGCGTGTTAACGGGTAGCCAAGTGCCGTAAGTAGCGGCGAGGTACGATGATAAGGTAGGCGCGAGGATGACATGTTGATTTCTCTTGTTGATGTGCCTCTTTAGGTACGCGCTAACGGATCAATCATCGAATATGCGAGATTGTTACACTCACTCTTCGGTCGGCTGCTAACTCGGCATTACTACGGACTGTTTACCAGTTATCAGGATCCTTAATATCACCAGGACAGTGACATAATATCCTTGATTGACTCTATTGAATCTATCTTCTTGCCCAAGTGTCAGACTATTATCAATCATTTCACGCAATTGCTGATTGGTCAGGGACTGAGTACTGAGGGGCGACATGCGATTATAACCTTGGCCTAAGGTGAGTTATGTAGTCCAGCGAAGCATGGGTTACAGACATAACGAGATTCCGGGCCACGGAATTATGAAGATAGAGGTCCTAGGCTAGAATTTAGTCATAGCCCCTAGTCTCCGAACATGCTATTTGTAGAATTCTTCTACTACAGACGAACCCGATACTCTAAGAGTCTGGAGATGCTCTGACAGCTGTGAAGACGAACTACGAGATGGACACGAGTATGCTAAGAAGAGAATAGACCCGCCTTAAGCACCCGACTGCAAAGGCTGCAAATCTGCCGTAGCTTTTCCAAGTTGAATCGACCCACAGGGGGGAATGTTGAACCTGCGGAAGTCGATCTTCAAGCAACGTTCGTTGACCTTGATCAGTAGATTGTACTCAAGGTCTTTCGCTAGGAATACCAAGACTTGTAGGTCGCGGCAGTGGCTGATTAGGGCTGGATGCATCACGTGATTGACCCGCAATCCAGAAGTCGGCTAAAGCCCCAGTGAGGTAGCTTCATTCTGCAAACCGATATCTCAGGTCAATGAAGTATTTTCGCATATGTGTCAGCCCAGCTTTAGTATTAGTTTCGTAAGTCCTACTAGGTGGGGCAGTCGTACTTTGCACGTCTCGGTAGTCGGTAGTCCTCCAGATCACCCATTCTTTTCGCTCTAGTGAGCGGTGTCAAGGCAGAGCCCCGAATTTCAAGACGTCTCGTAATCACTTTCGGTTGACAGACGATTTCTCGTTCCCTTGGCTGGGTTGGTAAGTGTTCCAATTGTCGAAATCAACGTCTCAGGCTCGGGAGTGGGGACAAAAAGCAAACAAAACGCCTTACATTAGTGTCAATGTTGTGGCGCTCCGATGTTGATTTCTGGGGGCGGAGAATTGATTCTCTGCGGTGTGCTCCGAAGTTGGTGTATTGGCTGCTTTAGCGCCAGCTGCATGTCGTCGGATGGAGAAGCACACCCAGCCGGAAAGAATCCAGCGCGATCCGTCGATCGGCAAGAGATGGCTTCACTTTTCCCAGCACCATGCTGCTTGCGTTGGCTGATCCAGGATACTGGAGACACCATACTGGAAGAACACTGGCTTCTTTTGTAATAGCCTTCTGCCTCACCATAGGTTCATCTGCAAAGCCGGTTGACGCAAACAGGCTGTGCTTGGCGAAGCGGAGCATGCGCTGCACACCATCAATGATATGAACGTTGAAATCACTTCCATTGTTGTGAAGCAGAGCTACCCAATGCAACCGTCTTGACCAAGACGTCCCGTACCGTGGAAGGATAATGCTTGTAGATCATAAAATGAAGCAAACAAGGAGACGAACGCTAAATTCGATGAAATGCTTTTCAGAATACTTAATGCTCCACAGCCCGCATTGCGAAAGCTTGAAGGATGGGCTTTATGTTTGCCTGAACGCCACCAATCGGTTGATTAACAGCGCTTTGAACCTGAAGCCACCACCAAGACTTGGGTGTAGCTACAGTATGGTAGCAGCTGACACTTGAATCCTCCCCTATGCCTGCATTAGCATTGGCTTGGCTTGTTATCATAAGGAATGGCTAACCCAGAGAAGGATTTCTGAAGGGGCTTGAGCGTGCATCGATACACCCCGGCGCGAGTACGCTCCGAAAAGCTAGATAGAGCCTCATCATCAGCGGTTTACCTTTGCGAGTGCCTGCGCCCTGCTCTACGCATGCTCATGAACCCAGCGTCGACCATGACTTTTCGACTGGGCTTCTCAGAGGGCATACTGGCCGCTACATTGCGAAGCTGCGAATGGTCGAATAGTGCTCTAGCCGGCCGGCACGTGGGCTTTCGGCGGCAGTGCTGTGAAAGGGGCCCTTGGGCCTCACCGCACAGCATCGAAAAATGGATGCCAATTCGCTTTGAGCCTATACGAATCGATGCCATCCGACGCTGTGTCTGATCTTGTCTTTATCCTGTGTTCTAGCGAGACACGTCAGTAGCAGTGCTCACCGATTTCCTTTCCTGCTAGTCTCCTCTTCTTGACCGGTTTCGAGAAACCTCAAAATCGTACCCCTCGCAGCCTCTTCATTTCCCCTCCTCCTCAATATCGGGGGAACAGACCGTTCATGCTCCATCATTTGTTCACAATCTTACTCACAGCAACAGATTGATTATTCAAGCGTGAAACGACTACGTTTCTTACCTGAATCCACTTCCATCCAACTCGCAAGAAACATCCTACCTGCAGACCAGTCAAGACAATCATACAGCATTAAAGGCCAAAGCTGACTAGCTCATAGCATGGAGCCGGCAATGCCTTCATGGTACTCTCAAGACAACTTCGAGGAACCGAGTTCTTTCGACAACTACGACAAAGACGCAGCAATGGGTCGTGTATCAACGCCAAGTGGTACACAGTACACGCCCCAGGAGGATACCTCAGACGAACAGGATTTCTTGGGCGACCTCCATACTCCATCCCAATCCATTGAGGATGGTGTCTCGAACACAGGTCCCATGACTGAATTCCTTATGTCCGACCTAGTGTCTCCTCGAGCGGCTAACCGTATGGCGGCCGTATTTGCGACGTCCATTGACGAGGAGGAACCGAACAACCTATATTCGACTCCAGACCATCTGGGATTCGATGAGGTGAATGCGGATACTCATGCGAGGGACTCAATTCTGAGATCGGCGAGGCCGAGCGCCAGAGGTATTGTCTTCTACAATTGATCAGATATCATTATTGACATCACCAGGTGCTCCACAAGCTGTCGCCTACACGCAGAGGGCATGGCACATCGGCGAAAAAACCTATCTCAATGACGGCGGCTTCCAGGCATGGGGCCCTGAGTACTGGGCGGCAGGTGCAGATTCACCGGAAGGGCAGCGAGAAGAGCGGAATTATACATGGGGCCTAGATGAGACATCAACGCCAGTAACACCTCGGTACATACCTGGATCTCGGACCGCACCATGGTCCACATTCGAGATGGACGATAGCCAGATCGACAAGCAACCTTCTCCTGATCAAGCCCTTTTCGCGCTGGACTCCGACGCCAATACGTCCGCAGCAGGGTTTTCAGCGCCGTTCTTTCGTCCAAGCCTAGTAGACCAGCCCACGCATCCAATGTCGCCTCCTAACGTCCTTCAGCCCGCAGCATATCCCGAGAGTGACGACAGCGATGATACGATCGATCGACCGCCTCCTGACAATCCAGTTGGGCCCCCACCCAATTTTGTTACAAGAGAAGCTGGACGACGATACCTCAACCCGGACCAAAAGGCCAACGCCGCCCGCATGCGTATGATAGGAAATTGTTGGAACTGCGCACTCTTAAAGTACCCAGTGGGTCGCGTCCCTACCCGTGGACTGGGCAAACAAGCGTTGACTGAGTTGTCTAGTGTGATCCTGGAGTGAAATGCAACAGGTGTGGCCGGATGCGAAAGACTTCAGCAATATGGGAGTGCGACCGAACATACCTGCCTGACTTGACTTGCGTTTTCATCCCCGGTACCTCTCTCTCCGCTTGCACATTATAAACCATACAAAGCTGACTCTCGTTTAGATAGCCTGCTCAGCCAGCACGAACCAGACGAGCTTCGCGCATTCTGTAGGAAACAAGTCCGGCGATGGATCGATAACTGTCTAACAGTGTACCTAACATGGGGCTACGGAAAGGCTATCAAGTGCAAGGTCAACGAAATCGAGCCTATAGGAGATGGTCTCCTTTTCCAAAATCAGTACCGGCTTAATCTGACCACCACGCGATATGATCGTTGCAAGGTGCCATCTCCACCCCTGGGTATCATGCTCCTAGAGGTCGGCCTCTGGCGGCAGAGACTGGATCGCTATCTTGACAATCTCCTTCAGGCGGAGTTTGGAGGTTTCCCGAGTACGTGCTTTCGTGGCCGTGAATGTGAGGTACAGAGAGATCTTCTACATCCTATGCATGCATATTATGTGGAGTTCAAGGACGCTGTGAGTTATTATTACCATGATGAGTAATGCTTCGCTGATTGTGGTTATGTAGCCTCTCCCTCGATTGTGCCTGAAGCTGGTCGTCGTTACACACATCATGTCACACTCCCTTACCCTGACGGAAGACACACGTTTGGCGGTCTCCTCGAGGCTGAGGAATCCCCCAAACGCACCCTATGAGCCTCTGACATGCCCGCGTTGGCTTAACAAAGAACTCAAGTTCCTTTTGGCCACACTGCATACCAACTTGTTAAAGAACATCCTTGGCCTTCTTCACAAGAACCTACGGGACTGCAGAGACAAGAGGTCGCTATGGGTCATAGCTTTCATAAGCCTTCTGAGTCTATCGATGGTGACGGAATCCATGCAAGTTTCCGTCCTCTGCAAGGAAGAAACAGATAAGGAGAATAAAACAATACCACAAGACAACACTCAGGCCGAGTCAGATGTCAGCCGTATGGACGAGAAATTGGACCTTTTGATAAGGATCTTTCGAAAGAAGTACGGTATCGCAGAAAACAGGATTGGCAAAGGATTTAACCCTCTCCGGGAATCTGATGACAGAGACTCACTAGACCAACATGCGCGAACATTCGCCGTAGAGGTCGGCCAAATCATACAGTCGTATCGTACGTGTCCAAATCCTGTCGGAGAGTACAGCTGACATTGAGCCCAGGTCGATTCCTGCAAATTCAAAGGGCACTTGAAGGTCCACCAACGACACCTAACGAGCCTCGAACGTCCCGTTTAGTTGCCAAGTTCTTGCTCTCGGTCTAGAAAACTTTGTCGCTATGAAGGCCGCTGTCGGGCTGGCGCTGGAATCATTGGGCGTTTCCCCGGAGTTGGGAGACGTTCGGGCTTTTGGGTTATCGGCGTTTAACTTGACGGATACTCGGATTCGTACATGAAACAAAGTCATTCTCATAAAAATATGTTTTTAGTGCTGACAATGATGTGCGTGCATTTTGAATAGTCCTGCGTGTCCCATCAAATCAAGGGGACAGTAGGGTGGAGATGCCGGCGGGCTGCTTTTCCCTCTTTCTTCTTCCACTGACTGATATAAAGTATGCCTCAAGACCACGATGGAAGGTTCAGGAGGTAGGCAAAGCCGTGGTGCTCGTAGCATGCAATAATATGGCAGAAAGAATATAAGGAGATGACTTGAGCGTCTTGGTCAATATCTCGTACCTTTCTTACGGTTTGAGGCTGCGTGACCGTCACTCTCTGTGGATTTAAGATATAGACTGGCACAAGTCTCCGCTCGTTGCACAGCCCTTGCGATGCATACCACATAACACTGAGCATTCGAAGAATCTGGTCGTTCTAAGTTGGGGGAGAACTCGGACATGCCAAGCAAATTTGCAGTGCCAAGAACAGCTGACTAGCGCGGTGCCTAGGATCTTCGTTTGAACCGTTCCGTAAGAGATCTCTACACATTTCACGACCGCATAATCAACCGTCAATTCTGCCTCATGCTTAAATGCGGAGGCTCATAGGTTGGTCGGTCATATTGGCGGACCAGATCGAAGACGTACGAAGTATGGGCGAGCATGAGGCCACTGTGAAACACTACCCCCTCACAGTAGCCATAGGAATTGCCGAACAGACCGGGTTGTCTCACCCTTTGATATCCTGATCAACCCATCATGACAAGCCCGAGATGTACCCAGCCGTCGAGATACGCGGCCCGTCTCAACAACTCCTCGACCAAGGCTCCCATAGGCACCACGCTTCCGTGCAGCACCGGCTTTGCTAGAATTGGTGTCCTACGGCTTGGGAAGAGTGCTGGGAGGAGTGCATGCAGCGTGGCACCCAACGTCTGTGGTTCCCGCGTTCCCGGCACCAAGGGCGTGATCAAAGCTTGCACAATGCGAAGATGACCAGTTGTGGGTTCGGAGGCGGAAGGCGATGAGGGCAGATAAATCTTCAAGGGAATATGGCGTAGTGGCGCGCCTTGAGCGTACAGAAGCTTCTGGAGAATAGGGTTGTAGGTGGCAAGGTTGTCTGTCGAATGTGTCGTCAGTAGAGGGTCTCAGCATGATAGATATGGACAGTAAATGTACGGTCTTGAACGGCCGTCCACAGCTGTGTAGAATCCTCTTTCGACAACGACATTATGCCCTTCGCCGTTCCGTTTCGCAGAAAGTCGGCTTCTTTAACACTGTTGATGAAGGCGTCATGTATAACCTTCCCGTCTCCATCCAGTCGCACCAGCTGTTCATCAGGCCACTCCGTAAAATGTAATGTCAGTCGCCAAGGCAGCGAGCTTTCTCCATCCTCCGAGGTGGCATGCTCTTTTTTGTTTGACCCTGTAGCCTGCGATGGTGCTGCGCCAGAGAAAAGATCGTAGAGCAGTCCGCTAGGATAATGCCATTTGAGCGGCACATTCTCGAATGAGAACCACCCTTCATGGGCTGGTGTATCAGGATCGATGAGAGAGGAAGCGAAAAAGGCATGGAGGCGAGGTAGAAGGAAAGGTAGATAAGACAGGCGTGGGTACTGAATCTGATGGCTTTTGAGCAAACGTTCAACAGACTCTCTGATCCATTGACTGACGAAATATGAGTCTGCCTGGTCATAGACACGGCACTCCGAAGGGGAAAGCCGGATCTCTAAAGGTAAAGATCCGCTCCATATGACATGCTGTAAGACTTGTTGTTTCGAGCTCGTCATGGTAATATGGATTGTATGAAACAGTACGTGCCTCCGCTCAGCTCGCACAACTCATAGCATATCATAGCCGCCTTCATCGTTACATCTGGTTGGAAAAATGAGATGGGTGACACTAAGCACATTCGAATGGATATTCATGGGTACGGTTTGGGGGTTGTAATTGTATATTTGATGTATTCGAATGATATGGACACCCTGGGTTGCCATTTCTATTTAAAGTAGCTTTTTTGGAGATAATCATGCAGAACTTTTGACGTCTTGGATCTTTCACACCATTGCTCAATGACGCTGCCCTAGCCATTGCCCACCATCATTCGGATCCAACATGGAGGAACAACTTCCAATTATTGTTGTCCATCTCACCAACCAGTTCTGCACCAGTTCTGCCCCACGCTTCAACCAGCAACTCCTGCATCTTAGTGTGCCCCGGCCAATCATTCAGGAACACGATAAGGTCTCTCCAGAGCTTCAACATCCGCAAATGATCATCTCCCTCATGTACCTTCTCAAGACGAGCCGCATAGACGTCCTGTGCTAGCCATACAACTGCTTGCTGCCTTTGCTTTTGGTCGAAATGGGGGTGCGGGGCCACGACGTCGCTTGCGGCTCCCTCAGGAAGCTTCATGGCTTGTTAGCACAAGTAGAGAACCGTTGGGCGAGCGGTGAAGCGTGCTGACCAAATTGCGCCATACTTCGAACATCCTCGATGCCTCCTTGTCACTCTGACCAGCCTTTACCCTGCTAGCAGCGATAACGATATTGACTATCTGATTCATAACCATGCCGGACAGTATCGTACTACTCGCTGAGCAGGTGGCCGATGTCATGGCATGGGTAGGTTGTCGAGCTGGTGGCGAGCTATCCAGTTGGAGCAGCTGGCCTTGAGAAATTTGGTCTTTGAAGTGATAGGGCGGACTAGAAGTCACATCAAGCGGACTGGATCTGCCAAAGGTTTGTGAAGATGATCCTTCGATATCTTCGAAATCCAAAATCTTTTTATCTGTCATTTGTACAGCTTCTGTGTGCTCCTCCTTAAGCGACATATACTCGCCCAGGTCATTATCTGATGCTGAAACGTCGTTTAACTTCTGGGCGAATTAAAGGGTTAGCCCGATGTTATGCGTAAAGACCTTTGGGGTCGTTTGCCTTCTTACCCTGTTTATCTCGAAGAGCGAATTAAGTCCTGCAGGAACTGTTCCACTTGGTCCCCTAGTGCCATCAGGGCGTTTTGAGTAACAGCTAGGATGGTCATCCCAGGCCACGCCATTGGGGTTGCCCTTAGTCTTGACACAGCTCGCAAAGTGTGGTTCTTTGACTGTGGTCTTGCGTGTGAAACCTTGATTACAAAGAGCACAAATGTAGGTTGCAATGGATCCCCTTTTGACAACCGGTTTGATGTCCTCATCTGCTGAGGAGCGTGTCTGCCGCTTCGTGTGTGGTTTGCCCTTGGATGTTTGCAAAGATGCCATGTCTGCAAAGACTCAAGCTGAAGAGCTCATATGAGGGTTTCCAACGTAGCAAGCAAGTGTCTTAGAGTATTTGGTGTGCAAGGTAGATGCAATTCCAGTGAGGGTTGCAGCAGGGTGCTAATGACAGAGGGGGTCCAATTCACCGGAAGTGAATTCGCGATGAATGCAGAGGCAAGCTTGCAGAATCACTTTTTCATTGAAGCTAAAAAGCTACAAAAGAGACAAGGACAACTTGCCGTTGTCACTTACTGACTATGTCGAATGAGATCTCAGCTGTGCCTTGTAGCCATCGTCTCTCAATCCCTTTTCAAAGTGCATGTGATACTTCATATTACACGAAAACTTAGTTTACATTACCCTCGTCTATAGAAGAGTAAATCACAAGGCCTCCGTTGAGTGCAATACCCTATCTGTAGTGAAGCGCATCAATGGGCTTCCCGGAAGTGGCAGTAGGCTTATTGGAAGCGTAAAGGCTGGGGCTGTGGCAGTCAGATCTTGAAGTCTAGTAACAGAAAAGTTGAGGTTGAACAAACCTGAGTGTCACTACCCAGCTGCTGTTCGCCCTGCTGATGAAAAAATTTGGTGTACGGATCTTCACCTTTGCCTATGGCAGCCTCATCACTCGCAACTCCAGGATGGCCATTCTCCATCTCCATGTGTCGCTGCATCGTAGTCTCTTTACCGTCTTCAGCTGGTTTTACCTTCGTCGTTGATTGCACTGAGAAGGGTCTGTCAAACGGAGTTAGTTAGTTTCATGCTGTGTGATCGTTTTAACATTACCCGTTCACTTCACGATCTACAGTCATATACTCTTTCGCGGCATCTTTGCTTCCTCTCTCCAGGAGGTACACCATATAGTAGTGAGATAGGTCCTTTATTGTCAGTGGCGGCAAATGGCTCTTTCTTCTGATATCGTCGTAGACCTGCTTGATTCTCTTGTATTGTGTTGGTTCTGTTTCCCCGTCGGTAGGTTGTGCGAGCTCAAAGTTGAGGTAATTAATCCAAAAGGCTCTGCTGTCGAGATACCAGTGTTGATTCTTCTGAAAGACTTGGCGTGCCTCGTCGACTGATCCCTTGATCTTCCAGAGGAGTAGGGCCCACTCCGCAACTAGTGCTGCTTTTGCGTAGATATCGCATTGTATCGAGTCGATGTATGTCTTGTAGACCGCTATGGCTGCTTCTAAACCGCCATGACGGCGGGATAGGTTTGCGAGTGAGATGATGGTTTCGGTATGACCAGGAAGTTTGTCCAAAATTGCCTCGTGTATTTGCTTTGCCTTTTCGACCGCGTCGCAAGACTCCTCGAAGTATGCGTACTGTAGACGGATGGCAGGCATCGAGATGGGAGCGTAGAACATGCTGGCCCGCTGGTAGATATTCCGGACTTCCTCTTCTTTGCTTGGTTGAGCAAGCATCCACCGAGCGTAACGTAACCAGAACTCGTCGTAATAAGCGCATGTCACCAGACACCGTTCATAGAGAAATGAAGCTCGCGTATAGTCGCCTTCCGCCTCCTCGAAATCGAGGTACTTCCGCCAGTTGACTAGCTGACCTTCGTCTAATTCAGTGACATGGAAATACGGCCGTTTGATTTCAGACTCGTAGGTCCACCGCTTGGTGGTTTCCGTCTGTGTCCGGGAGAAGATCTCAAGGTAGAAATTGTCAATTCGAGTCCGCATCTCCCTCTCGATCTCAAGCTCCCCGCGTTCAGCTTTGATCTGCTGAGATCCCGCTTGGACAGAAGCTGGACCTTCCTGTTCGAGTTCTGCGCGGAATTGCGCGAGTGTGTCAGCCGGCATAAGTTCCTGCAACGGTCTGTGGGCTGCTAGATGACGATAGCGCTCGAAATAGCGAGCATATTGATGCATTGGGATATGTACCACGCGATCGAGTATAGCGAATATCTTGTCTTGTGCTTCCAAGCGCTCTTCGAATTCCAGATACTTATCCCAGAATGGATGTGCAAGGAAATCGAGACCCACGCAGCCGGCACCTCGTTCGAATAATCTGCGGTGTCTTTATTAGCATGTGAAGACGAGACTGGGAGGCTAGAGTAGTAGAGGAAGAGGCAGAGGGCAGCAAACATAGCATGTAAGAGCGCTCAAAACATATGAGCCTCGAAAGATCCATCGAATTTCAGTCTCGAACGCAAAACAGAGGGCATCGGAGTGTATGGTGATATTGTGAGCGAATGAAATGGAGGGGCCTGAGTGTCAAGTGTGAGAAGCGACCTCAAACATCCGGTTGTGACTTTCTCACCCATCTAGCTTTCGAGCTGATCAGTCAACCACCAACTATTCCTTTGCAGAGAAGTTCGTGCTGTTGTGGTCGCAGTTATGGGAAGGAAACCTTGTGAAGGAAACCTTGTCTTTCTCTACTTACTCTCGGATCACGTCGGGGTCGTGGCTCGTCTCGACTTTGAAGGAGCAGTAGTTCGTCCACAAGTCGACCGAGTTGGTGACGCTGGCGACTCCTCGCTCGTAGACCTAGCATTACTCAGTAGAGTACTATGTTGTCTGGTAAGTACCTTACCAATTCCGCCGCCTCCGTCCCCGCAATGGAAAATTCCAGATCCGCATACTTCTTCCAGTACCCGAAAAGTAGGGGAAATTTGAACAGGAATCGGTCATAGATTTCGCGTGCCGCAACGATCGATTGAGGGCTTGAGTTGCGATTGAGGCCGCCGTCAGGCGATTCTGCGGCGCGTACAAGTTTCTCCCAATTCTCGAAGCTATCTGGGTCCTCAAGCTGTTGAAAGAGGACAACAATCAGCATTTCATGAAGTCATGGACCTATGCGTAAGGTACTGGGGACATACAACTTCGGCGTTCAGCTTTTTCAGCTCTGCGTTTTCTTCATCGTTGCCGCCAAAGTTGTAGTCAGCCATTGTTCGCTGGCAGGCTGGCTTTAAATAACGAATGTGACTGCAGGTAGACAACGACGCTCAGCTCCAGAAGAAAGTGTTGGTGATGAAAAGAGAATCCCTGCGAACGTTCTTTGGAGACTGGAGTGTCAAGGCACTAAACCTCAACCCCAGGCCAAGTATCGATGTTAAATTAGGGTTGAAAAATGTGAACCTCCGTCTTTAGAAATTCCAATGGGTTATTCCACAGAACACACATGATCTGTCAATGATAGACTCTAGCAGAGATGAGCTGATGAACATCATCCATCTACCTACACATCAGATTAATTAGGCACTGAAAAATTTCCACACTTCGAACGCCCCCATGCCCGTCCAACCCCTGCGCTAAAACCACGATCATGAATCGCATCCCTAATTTTGAGTCTAAGTTTTTCTCGCCTGGTACACTCCAGACCTAAGGTAGATGTCGCCGGATCTGAAGCAAGTCTTACTGGCGAACCTGATATACCCACAAATTCTTCTTCCATGACCCTTCATTGAAGAGCTTTCCGGGGAAGCTGATCATCTCTGTACTTATCATTTCATATTTCGTGCCTGCGCCTATTTTTTGCACCTCTGATCGATTTTCCTCTCGAGGAGGACGTTTATTTCTCAAAGAAATTGCAAAGCCAGCCTCTTCTAGCGTTGGGGGCGAGAATGTCCTTAAAAATACCGCATTGGGTGAACAAAGTTGTTAGCATCAATATCTCCGATCAGCAATTGCTAGAACTGTATTGCATGTGACACCGCAATGCTTCGGACAAGCATTCCACGTTATTGCATCAGTGGCTCGAAGGATCGCGATCTGTGGAGAGAGACCATTGACACGAGCTGAAACAACCGACATCTTGGATTGCTGTCCCATCGTAGTACAAGAAGCACTCTACCGTAGTTAGTCCTGCCTTTCGCCGTGGGTCTATTGCTCCTCTTCATCTTCAGCATGTGAATTGGCAGGTGCATTCTCCTCTTTCACAACTCATCATCTCACCTTTCCCACCAGTCCACTCTCCTCTAATATCATTCAACGTTCGCTTCTATAGCTCTCCATTTCTTCTCCGGTCGCCTCAAGTCTTCGTGTGACAATACACTACCAACCGAACGCGCCAACGGTCGTCATCGTTCCCGGCTTCTGGGAAGGTAGAGAGACCTACAATGCAACAACCAGCGAAATCATCTCCGCCGGCTACGCATGCACGACCGTCCAACTCCCTAGTACCGGTACGGTACCTCCTAACAACCCAACAATGCACGACGACATCAACGCCATTCGTAGAGTCCTCGAAGATATTCTAGAACGGGATGGAAAGGAGGTCGTCCTTGTCATGCACTCAGTGGGTGGCTTCCTAGGCTCGAATGCTATCGAAGGGATGAGCGTCGAAGAGCGCAAAGCGCAGGGCAAAGATGGAGGGGTGAGGAAGCTTCTATTCCTGACGGCGAGCCTATTGCCTGAGGGGACGCTGCATACAACGCCACCGTTCTGCGATATTCAAGTATGTGATTCTTGGCGTGTGCCCCTATGCCAGTCTCTCCACCTCATTCTCGCCTCTCTATATCCTCCCAGAACACACTAACCCCAGCAGCCCTCCGGACGCCTCTTCTGCAAAGACCCTCTATCCAACCTCTTCCATGACCTAACCCCCTCAGAAGCCAATTACTACATGAATAAGCTATCCTGCCAGCCAGGCTCCGGCTGGGATGGCGAAGTCACCTACACGGGCTGCAAGAAGATACCCAGTATGTACCTAGTCTGCAAGAATGACAGGCTGTTACCTGAAGCGTTGCAAAGGCAGATGGCTGAGATGGCGGGGAGTCAGATCCGTGAGTGCGAGGCGGGGCACATGGTGCAGTGTAGTATGCCTGCGGTGGTAGCGGAGTGCGTGAGGGAGGCTGCGGGAGGTGGGGAGTAGGGGTGGGATCTGGCATGTTGAATGCGTTGACAGGATAGATTGAGCTGTAGGTTTGGACACATGAATTGTTGTTCCTGGGCAGGACCGAGTGGCCTGAGTGCTTTGCTCTCCAGCCTTTAGAGCTATTCAAGGCAGTAGAGGTACCGATTTCTGCGACACCTGTACCATCTCACAGTCAAATCTCCTACCATGTGCTGATAGCCACTGAGTGCATTACCTTGGCTAATCCGTGTTCAGTCGTTCTCTGCATGTCTTAGTCGAGTACGCGGTATGGAAGGGTTTGCTTTGGTAGCAATGGGTCATCACTGGTCGAACAAATTATCATCAATGTCAGCAATATGGTTTTTGAGAGTGCCGGAATGGATGTTCGGAGCTGCTTGCCGGAGCTCGGCCTGACAGCACGCCATCTTGGATTGAACCTGTCAATATGGAATTCCTGGAGATACCCCAGGGAGAAGTGGCAAAGCTATTTCATTCAGACAATTGATTAGAACTGTAAGCCTTGGTATCTCCCATTGGACAAACCTTGCATCGTCCCGCACTACTCACGCCCAGTCAATGCTCCTAAGCCTACTGCCAGCCTCCCTTCCCGCCAAACCCACCGCTGTCCTCAATCTTTTTCTGGCCCCCACCTTTCTGGCTCTTCTGCTGCGCAGCCTCATGCTTTCTCAGCTCCTCTGGGACCCTCGAGATCGAGCTCTTCATCAGCATCTGCTTGAGGTCGTACCTATCACCATTATCAGCAAGCTCCACGCATAAATGGCCACAACAAGACAGGGGGTACTAACATAACATCCGTATCCTCATTACCCAGGAACGTAATTGCAACACCACTTTTCCCTGCACGACCTGTCCGTCCAACACGATGGGTGTAGCTCTCAATATTCGTCGCCATGTTAAAATTCACCACCAGACTGACATCTTGCACATCGATACCTCTCCCCGCCAGATCCGTAGCAACAAGCACGTCGGTAGTCCCATTCCTGATGGACCCAAGCGCAGCTTCTCTCTGCTCTTGGGTCTTGCTTCCGTGCAGCGTAACGGATGAATAGCCCATGTGTTTGATGTCCCTTGCTACAGCATCGCAGTTTCGCTTGATGTTCACGAAGACGATGATCGGAGGTGTGAACTCGCGCGAGGATAGGATCTCGAGGAGGCGTTTCTTGCGCTTGTCTTCGCCAGAGACGAACTCCACGCGTTGCTCGACGGTTTCGACGGCTTCACCCACATTGCCTATGGTCACTATCGCTGGGCGCCGGAGATACTTCCGTGCGATACGCTCCACCGCTGAAGGCATGGTGGCTGTGTACATCATTGTCTGTCGATAGCGGTCTTTACCGCCAAGGTGCTGGCTCATGACGAGAGCATCTTCTGCTTCTTCGCTATCGGGCTTCATGTTTGCTACAGGAAGGGCATCGAGAATCTTGTTGACGGGTTCTTCGAAGCCGAGATCAATCATGCGATCTGCCTCATCCATAATCACGTAGCAACATTGGCCGAGGACGAGGACACGGCGTTCGATGCAGTCCACTAGACGGCCGGGGGTGGCGATAATGATTTCGGCACCGTTGCGTAGATTGTAGGATTGTTCTTCGAGGGAGTGACCACCCACTATACTAACGCAGGTGAAGCCCAGAGGCGTGGCGAATTTACGGGCTTCGATCTCGATCTGTTGTGCTAATTCACGAGTGGGGGCAAGGATAATGGCGTAGGGTCCGTCATTTTTGGTGAGCTCATTGAGGGCGGGCAACTCGGAAATGTAGACGAGGAGAGGAAGGAGGAAGGCTGCTGTTTTACCTGAACCAGTGACAGCGACACCGATAAGATCTCTTGATTGAAGAGCAATAGGTATAGCCGCTCGTTGTACCGCCGAGGGCTCGGTATAACCAACTTGATCGACGACATCCTGGAGGCGCTTGGGTAGACCTGATTCTTCCCATGACCGCATAGGATTGGGTATCGCTCCGCCTTTCGTGCTGATGTTGAAGTCTTCCTTGAAGATACGCCAGTCTCTCTCGCGCATGTGCTCCAGTTTCTTCTCGCTCCAATGTTTGTCCAGGAAAGCTTTGCCACCTTCCTCCTTCTTCCTTCGCTCCATCTCCATCAATTCCTGAGATCTAGCGCTGCCTGACTCATGGTCTCGCTCTTCGATCGCCTTGGCATATTTGCGAGCAACGCCATCCAGCAAATCATCGGCGAATCCTCCAAGACGTCCTCGACCGTAGAGACTTGCTTCCGCACGTGCTTGGTAGAGCGGATTGTAATCTGGACTAGTGTCTTCCTCTGCGTTCCACTCGAAATTGAATTTCTTCTCCGTCGTCCGCCGTCGCTTCTTCTTTGCTGAGAAGGTAGATAGATTTTGGTCCGCACCCATATACCTCTGCCTTATTGAATTCTGCTGAGCTTCTTCAATAGCAGGTCTTTTCTCCGCTTTGAGAGCTGAGGTTCCATTTACCGAAGGCTTGGGAGGGGGTGGAGGAGCCATGTCATAGCCTTTATTTGGCTGAGACGCACGCATAGCTGCTGGCCCAGTCGGAATCTCCCCAGCACGCTGAGCGCGGGGCCCTGTGGGCACCACTTGCTTGTTGGAGGTATGACTGCCATTCGTCATGGGCGCATTTATTCCAGTTCTTTCTCGACGCGAAGTACTACCATTTGCGCCGTTCGTCTGGGATTTCTGCTGTTCTAATTTCTGCTTCTCTTCTTCGACCTCTTTGGCTCGCTTCTCAATCGCTAATTTCTCACGCTGGGCCTTAGATAGAAACTTAGGCTAGAGGGGGAAATATTCCGTTAGTATGGGTACTAGCAATCTATAGAAGGCTTGTATGTGAACATCAGACATCTTCGAATAGCTCTTGGCTGCATACCTTTGCTGCCACTTCGTCAGCCTCTTTCTTCTTCCTCAACAGCTCTTCCACGCTCAGTGGCTGCCTGGTGCTGGATGTTCCCCATCCTTGCTTTTTCTTCTTCACCTCTGTCGGAGGGGGAGGTGGAGGCGCGCTGTTAGTGAGTGATGGAGGCGGAGGAGGGGGGAAGTCTTCTGGGGGAGGAGGAGGTGCTGACGCTTCTGGAGGGGGCGGAGGAGGTTCTAAGGGCTGGTCGAGAGAGATGGGTGCCGGAGGTGGAGGCGGATCATCATCAGCATAGCCGTTCATGGCCACGAGAGGATGCGCGCAACCAGTGGAAGCCACTTTAACTGACTGCTTTGAGAGACCCAGCAAGCTTAGACCCAGCTACAAGCAAACAAGCGGCTCTTCAAAATGGTTGCTGTCGTCGTTAATTCGCGATCGGGTCCGGCAGGACGTCGGGCCGCCTTAAGACATGTGAACCAGGGCTTTCTACTTCTACTTACTATGTACAACGGTTTTTAAAGGCCCTTGCCAGTTCCTTTCAATAACGCTCGCTTTTTCAGGACTGGCCGCCTCCACTTTTCGAGCGTCAAGATTTTGAGAGCAGAGTATCGAGGTCGTGCATTGGTTTGGGCAATGTGACGTCTTTAAGATCTAACCAGACATCGTGGCTCAAGACGGTTTTCGCCATGGCTGCGACGATTGAATATGTCAAGCTTGCGCAGTCGCTTCCGCCTAGATTATTGCGTTTCTTCGCTCGGTACCCACCTCCCATCCTGTCCTCTACCTCGGCACCGGCCCCAGGAACGACAACGCTCAATACCTCTTCCTTAGATTTGAACGCTAGTCAAGATGAAGCAAGCGTAGTGGAAGAATCAATCAGATCACCTAAAATCTACAATCCTTTCAGAGCGCATAAGCATCCCCTCACCGCGGTCTGGCAGAATTCACGTTTCTCCTTGAGGCAGCAAGCGGATTTAGTGAAATTGGCAAGGCATCATGGAGTCGAAGAGCTTCTACCACATACTCCTAAAAAGACCGATGTACGACTAAGAAAACGAGAGCAGCTGGGACTACGGGTTAAGGGTACAGGGGAAGGACAGAAAGTCAAGGGCAAGAAGGAGGAAAGGACGATGAAGAGCAGGCTCGACCGCCGAAGACAGGCCATCCTGGAGATGCCTGCCATGATCGAGAAGTGGAAAGAGGTGAGACAGTCCGTCGGAACGTTATTTTCTTCCGCTAATACCACAGTAGGCCGGTCATGGGCGCGGTTGGAAAAAGTGGCCAAAATGAGCGTTCGGTGCAGCAGCTTTACAACGATCTATTCGACAACATTAATCAGCGTATGCGAACGGAATTGAGAGCATCAGGAAGAAGACGGAAGGCGTTCGATCTTATATCTCCGAATACTGATGATGCTTCTAATTGCCGCGAAGAGCTTGTACAGTATTTCCGAGGCAAGCATAGAGAAACGATAGAATGTATAGTAGATATATGCCTCGAGTCTACCTTAGTCTGTGGAAACTTTCTATGCTCAAAACTTGGCTTCCATACCAATGTGCCGACTTCCTATGGCAGACTCAACGACTGAGAAGTGAGATGGTCGCCTCAAACCTGCGGTATAATGTTCTTGCAGCATCTGAAAGATGCAGAACTACCAGCATCTTCAATAGTGGAATCTGATGCCAGAAGAACTTGGCTGCGTCTTATCATTCAAGAAAGGAGTGTGATCTTCCTAAAGTATCCATGTTAAGCCATGTGTGCGTCCGGGGCTGGATTAGGGTTGCTCTCTCTCCTTTCAGGCCTTCCTTTCCTGGAGTTGCAGTTTGCTGCTAAGTGTACTTCTTAGTATTGTTCTCTTGTACCCTGCATTCGCGCCGGAGTTGTTCAGAAAGGGGTTTCGGTCCATGATTCAAGCGGTCTCCAGAGCAAGTCGCTTTGCACTGAATGATAGAAGACCCATCCATGCTGTGAATATAGCCAAGCTTCACCCTCCACCTTCATACACCAGACCCAGACTCTTGTCCTCTACCACCCATATCTTGTCCCACACACCGAAACTCAGGGACTTGCCCTACAGATTCCACATCAAGCAAAGCATAAGGTCCTGTTCGTACCGCAAAACGATGTGCAAAGCAAACTCGGAGATCGATGGTAGCATCGATGTAACCAAGAGTCGCGAGGTCTTGCCCACTAACGTGAAGCCTCTACACTATGACTTGACGTTGGAGCCTGACTTCGAGAAATTCTCTTACGAGGGGACCGTGGTCATCGAGTAGGTATCTAGTGCGATTATCAGATGAAAGGAAGAAGCTAATAAAGACCGCCTATTAGCCTAGAAGTTAAGGAGGAAACGTCTTCAATCTCTCTGAACAGCCTAGAAGTCGATATACATTCAACTAAGGTCACAGCTGGAGGGAATCATATTACTTCTTCACCCAAAGTCAAATACGATGAGGACTCCCAGGTCACAAAGGTCTCGTTTGACAAAACGATACCTGCGGGCACAGAGGCTCAGATCAGCCTCAGCTTCACAGGCTATCTCAATGAGAAGATGGCGGGATTCTATAGATCCTCCTACAAAGACAAGGATGGAAGTACCAAGTATATCGCAACCACACAGATGGAACCGACGGATGCACGTAGGGCTTTCCCTTGCTTCGATGAACCAGCGCTCAAAGCCAGTTATACCATCACCCTCATAGCCGACAAGGACAATACATGCCTTAGCAATATGGATCAGGCATCGGAGAAAGAGGTTAAATCGAAGATTACGGGAGGGAAGAGAAAGGCCGTCGCATTTAATAAGACGCCTTTGATGTCAACTTACCTCCTGGCATTCATTGTTGGAAAGCTCAATTTCATTGAAACCAATAACTTTCGCGTTCCTGTCCGAGTCTATGCCACGCCAGCCAGCGACATCGAACACGGCCGCTTCTCCCTGGATCTCGCAGCCAAGACACTCGACTTCTACGAGAAGACGTTCGACAGTAAGTTTCCTTTGCCTAAGATGGACATGGTTGCAATACCCGATTTCAGTGCTGGAGCCATGGAGAACTGGGGCTTGATAACCTACAGAGTCGTGGATGTACTTTACGACGAGAAGACGAGCGGAGCTGCTACGAAACAGAGGATAGCAGAAGTGGTGCAGCACGAGCTGGCTCACCAGTGGTTCGGTAATCTTGTTACTATGGACTTCTGGGACGGACTGTGGCTCAACGAGGGCTTTGCGACATGGATGTCGTGGTTTTCCTGTAATAAGTTCTACCCCGAGTGGAAGGTATGGCAGGGTTATGTGACAGACACACTTCAAGGAGCACTCACGCTGGATTCTTTACGGAGTAGTCATCCGATTGAAGTGCCCGTCAAACGTGCTGATGAGATCAACCAAATATTTGATGCCATATCGTATTCGAAGGGGTCATGTGTATTACGCATGATCTCGAAATACCTTGGCGAAGATACCTTCATGGAAGGAATCCGACGATATCTGAAAAAGCATGCCTACGGAAACACGCAAACTCGGGATCTATGGGCTGCATTGAGTGACGCTAGCGGTAAGCCTGTGGAGAAGGTCATGGATATTTGGACCAAGAACATAGGTTATCCGGTTGTCTCTGTCGCGGAGAACGAAGATTCTAGCAGCATCAACGTCAAGCAGAACCGCTTCTTGAGAACTGGCGATGTGAAACCAGAAGAAGACAAAACCTTGTTTCCGGTGTTTCTAGGTCTCCGAACACAAGGCGGCGTTAATGAAGATCTCACGCTGTCGCAGCGCGAGGAAACCTTCAAAGTCCCCAGCTTAGATTTTTTCAAGCTCAACGCCGACCATTCCGGCATCTACCGTACCTCTTATACCCCAGAGCGTCTCAAGAAGCTTGGACAGGCAGCCAAGGAAGGGCGATTGAGTGTAGAAGATAGAGCTGGTATGATTCTTGATGCCGGCGCACTGGCAGCATCAGGATATCAGAAGACCTCGGGCACTTTATCTTTGTTGAAAGGCTTCAACGATGAGACCGAGTTCATCGTTTGGGAAGGGATCTTGACAGGAATATCAGCTCTTCGATCTACATGGGTCTTTGAGGATGAAAAGGTAGCAGTTGCTTCTACGATGACTCTTTGCTTATGTTGACCGCACTGCAGGTTCGCGATGCGCTCAAGGCTTTCCAGCGTACTCTTGTAAGCCCTAAAGCCCATGAGAAGGGTTGGGAGTTCTCTGAGAATGATGGGCACATCGAATCCCAGTTTAAGGCTCTTCTCTTCGGCAGCGCTGGCCTTTGCGGAGATCAGAAGGTCATTGACGCCGCCAAAGCCATGTTCAAGGATTTCGCTACTGGCAACAAAAAGGCCATTCATCCGAACATTCGAGGCAGCGTCTACGCAATTGTTCTTCGCAACGGCGGTGAGGAAGAGTACAACACTATCCTCAATGAATACCATACTGCTCAAGACGCCGACGAGCGAAACACGGCACTTCGTAGCCTCGGACGAGTAAAAGATGAGAAGCTAATCAAACGGACCTTGGGGCTTCCCTTGAGTGACGAGGTGAAAGGTCAAGATTTCTATCTACCGATTGCAGGTCTACGGAATGATGGCGCAGGCATCCAAGCTCTCTACGACTTCATGAAGGAGAACTGGACAGCGATCGAGAAGAAGTGCCCGCCAGGGCTGACGATGTTGAGCAGCATCGTGCAGATATGCACGTCAGGCTTTACGTCAGAAGAGCAGCTCAAGGATGTAAGAGCGTACTTTGATGGAAAGAGCACCAAAGGTTTCGATCGTGCTCTGGAGCAGAGCTCTGATTCGATACGGGCGAAGGCTGGTTGGCTCAAGAGAGACAGGAGCGATGTGGAGCAGTGGTTACAGGCAAACGAATACCTGGGCAAGGGAAACGGGAAGCTTTGATCTCTCACGGAAAGGCGGATAGCAAAAAGCAAAAAGCAAAAAGCTGGGATTATGCTATAACTGTAGCTCTTTGCAATATTCCTCAAAGCTTGGTGCTGGGTAGCAAGAATTGAAGCTCTACAGTATCCCGAGACCATATCGGTAGCTTAAAAAGCGAGGGTATCTTGTCATCCCACCTCTATTGCCTACCATGGCGCCAAAGCTCAAGCAAATCCCATGCTACATCAGTTCATTCCGTTCACACATAGGATTACGATCTCCTCCCTTATGTGCTCCCTTCCAAGGGCTCGACACGAGTCAATTCCTCCACATCGGTCTCACGATCCTCGATAGAAATCCCAGCCTGCGTCCCCTGATCCCGCCTCAACCCGATCTCCACATCAGCCACACGCCTACGATCCTCCTTCTCTTGCTTTCTCTGCTGATGGTACGCAGCGCCCGCATACCCCGCACCAACCACCCCCGCTGCAGCTCCAAGCATATTAGCCGCATCCACCGATGATAATTCGTCCACTAGCTCGGTCTCTGGTGTCGATTGAGCTCGTGGTCTCGTTGAGATCGCTGTGCGTTCATCGGCGGGAGGCAACTCTGGGTCGTGGAGCTCAGACACGACCACGACGCTGCGACGGACTTTGAGGTTGTGGGAGGATGGCCAGCGGGTTAGGCGTGGTGGAGACGGGAGAGACTGCGAGGTCGAGACGTCTTTTGTAGTGGGGATGGTAGGATAGAATGAGGGTTTCTCGTCAAGGAGAGGGAGGGAGTCTGAGGAGAGGGTGGTGTAGTTTCGGGTCTTGGAGGTGCCGAAGCAGGTGAGGGAGTGGAAAAAAGTTGAGAAGGTGCGGCGGCGGGAGGGATAGTGGGAAGGAGACATAGTCCAAGGAGAGTAGGAGTCGTTGACGTAAGGAAATGCTGATCAAGGTGGAATGTATGGGCCTTGTGAGTACAGAGCAGAAAGAGATGGCTCGCCTAGGATATCGGGAATAGAGGAATGGAAGCGTTGAAGGAGAGAAGTCAGAACGGAAGCTGAATTATATGACAGGTCGCCTGGCTTATGTGAGGGTGTCAGTTCAGCCCTGTGCAATGGTTGGAGAACTACAACACATTAAGGCGTAGAAGGTGGGATGGATGGGCTGATGCTCTTGGCGGCTGTGCTTTCTTACGGCAGCATCTGAAACGTGATCACCTCTTCGTGGTTCGTATGGTATTCAGCCATAGGAATGTCTACCCTTTCGTTACAGGCTATCGGTTCAGAGCCAATGTGAAAAGACTGTTGCACGTATCAACGTTTTCAAGCAGTGTCAATCCATGGGCATCACGTGCGTCAAGTCGCTTGAAAAATTATATGATTGGCTGCATTTTCGCTTAACAAGATCGTTGAGAAATTGACCGAACGGGCTAGCGCAGTGATCTGAGAGGCTCCCGCTAGCGTCATTTTGAAAGTACATAAACAATGCCTCTACTCCAGTACACTGATCAACTACAATGCACTCTGCAACGTAAAAACATGCTCGTACGTAATCACGAAACCAAGTTGCAGCTTTAATTGTTCATTGAAAGCCAATTGCGAAGTAACAAACGCTCTCCTAAACCCAATTGTCCAGCAGCGATTCAATCGAAAAGCCCTCTTGACGGATTTGAGACTCCAGTCATGTCTTCAACCACGAGCGCGGAGCAGCGTGCTGCCTTGTTGAAGGAGCTGGCTCGCGATTTCAACCGTACTCGAACCTCCTTCGGATCCTCGCAGAGGTCTCAGCGTACCAACAGCCCCGATACCACTACCACCAGCTTCGATCCCAAAGGCGAAGGATGCCTCGAATCGACGGACCTCAACATCATGACTCCTCAAAAACAGGTCAACACGGCGCAGAACTTGCCGGAATTACGCGCGAGTGCGCAAAGATACAACATTTTCGCTCCTCGCCAACCGCGGTCAGAGCCCGATTACGCTATCAACACTTCAGCCCTCGGTCGAGCCTTCCCTGACTTCACCCAAGCAGGTCCTTCTGATTCCGACGACGGAAGCCGATCCGTCGAGACCGGTCGCGCCCACAGCAGAGCCAGCAACGGGACGATCAGCAAGCTAGGGCGATCAAGTACCCGCTCCCAGAACTCGGCAATGAACGTAGCCAAGGATAGCTTTAATCCTACACCTCCAACGATCATCGACGACAACCAATCACCTATCATTAAACCACATCCAATAAACAACCCCAGGCTGAGGAAAAGCCTCAACCCTGCTCGGCAAGATCAAAGCCGGAACAGTCAGTTACGAACTGCCTCAAGCTCGCAGAATCCAATCAAAGCCGTGCCACCACAAATGGCCAAAACCCGAGACAATGGCTCAGGTAGCAGCAGGCAGAGCAGTTACATGGCCCGTGCCGTCAATGGAGCACGCATTTTATCCGAGAAGGACGTCTCCACTGTCAGCGAGGAGCGTCCTCCCACCGTAGACTTGACCGTTAGAAGCAGCCGCTTCGGCGGTACAAGGAAACAGAAGCCCTCGACAGGCGAGGTACTACCAGTCAGATTCAGCTCGAAGCAAGACTTTGTGCAGACACTTCCCAAACCCAACTTGACAAACACGCAAGGGCAACATACGCAGGAGACGGCCACGCCCACTTATGGTACTCAGCAATCATTCGCGGTACCGAACATGCCGAATGTCAACGAATTAGTCTCCGGTGTTTATGAGGATGGCAGACCCGTCTTCTCTCGCGACAGCGCGGCTCGAGCATCACGAGGTTCCAATGTACAACACCGTCAGACTAGCCGACCAAGTCTGGTCCATGTCGATGACATTGCTGTTGACGACGAAGAGCAAGATATTTACCTCGCGCTGAAGTTGGCCCAGGATAAGGTAGCTGACCTTGAGCGAGAACGTGCTGAGACGGAAGTCTTCATACAAGAGTTGGAAAACACGAACCGAGTGCTTGAATCTGAGAAGGCACGCCAACGGCTGCAGCGGAGTGATAGTGCCATTGGCATGACCGATGGTGCAAGTGATGGTGGTGATGACATGGGCAGGGGTCGCCGAAAGCTAATAATCGAGAAGAACCGTGAGTCTCCTTCAGCATTGTTTGGTCAATGCGCTACCACTAACTGCTTCCTAGGCCTTGAGTCTTCTGTACGTGCTTTGCAGAGCCAAGTCGCGTCCATAGACCGCCATGCAGCCGTCTCTGAGACCGCCTTACGCAATGTCACTAACGAACGAGACTCCGCGGTATCACAGCTTGGCGTTGCCTTCTTTACGATCGAGCAGCTTAAGACTGACAATGCAAACCTATCTGACGAGAACCAGGCCCTCAGAGAGAAACTTGCTGCCTCCGAAGATGCCAAGGAGAAGCAAGTCCGCCATGCTACCCCGAAAGCTGAAGGAGGCTCTTCACGTCAGGACCGAAGCCCTGAGAAATCTCTCAGTGCCAAACTATCCGTGTCAAATACTGATACAAGCAAACCCAGACGCGGACAGACAACGAATGCGCCACAACTTTCAAGCTTTGAGCAGTTCAAGGCGAAACTAGCCATGAGGCAGGCCCAGAGAGAAGCACAAGACTCGGCTGCTGCTCAGGGCAGTCTAAAGCCTACACGGCAAAGTGACGCATCAGATAATAAGGCCAGTCATCAGTCCGATCACCAAAAGCGGATCGCTACCGACGAGCCTCATCCCACAGACCTTTTCCCGCGTGATCAGCAAGTTCAACGGCCAAGTCACTATCAGCCTAGCCAGTGCAGCGAAGACTCTGACATAGATAATGTTTACAAAGAAAGCGTCCTCTTCGAGGACCCACCGTCATCACGACAGCAATCAGGTAAGATGCCGGCTCCGAAAAATAAAGACGCCAACCAAGATCTCACGTTCCTAAGCTTCGTCGAAGTAAGTCTTCATACTCTTGACCTCACGATCACCGCTAACCATCTTGTGTAGTCGGATGAGGTAGTAAATTTACGCCAGGCTCTGGAGCACGAACGCGTCGAAGACAAGCCTGGAAAGGCTGCCAAATGCCACGTCTCCAAAGTAGACGATTATACCGAGCAGGCTCAAGCAATAGAGACACGCCTAGTATCATCTGACACCAGTCTCCGCCGGAAACTTTCTCTAAAAGAAAGCACCCGTAAAGTAACTGATCCGATGGACATCACCGGCCGTTCGTGGGTTACAGCGGACGATACACAGCAAAGCAAGAAGTCCATCACGGAGCACAACCGTAGGCATTCAGAGACTTCTGTCCCAATTGAACGTAAGCAGCAGCGTACTCGACAAGTGGACAACATGACGTCCGCTTTTATCTTGCCAGACATTACCATCCGTCACCCTTCGTCGGGACCGATACGCCAGGTTTCAGCAGGTGCTGAAGCGTTACTTGACGACATCAAATTTCACAATGGCCAAAACTGCACCGTTTGCCACCAGCTGATCAGTCGAGACGAGGATCATAATCACCAAGGAGAGACGAAGCGGACCATCAAGGTCCCAAAACCTGTGCCCGTATCACAACGTATGCCAGAGCCCGACGTATACAACGAAGAACCTACAATCCGACCGTCTCAACCACCAGTTCACGCTCTCGCTAGCGTCATAAAATGCCTAGAAGATGAGCTTCGTCACCTGAAGATGAAACTTAGCCAGTATCAGGACCTGTACAACAGCCATGATGCGGCCATCAGCAGACGTCAACGCAAGGACTGTGGCAAGAAGATCGAAGGCTTATTGAAAGACGTTGATGTCAAAGCCGATCAGATCTATGCCCTCTACGATGCTCTTGAAGGTCAAAAGGAGAATGACCATGAGATGACTGGGCAAGAGTTCGACGAGACATTGCAATCCATCGGGATCGACCCGGCTGAGATCAGTGTTCGTGATGAAGAGGCAGATGAAGTACCTCGACCAACGACTCGTCACCCGTGGGACCTTGAGAGCAGTGATGAGGAAGAACTGCCTTGGGAAGGCATTGAGTCCACTGGTACCGGCAAATTTGCCAACGGCGTGCAGGGCCAGCCGCGAAGCTTGTCTGCTTGAATCACCCTAGGAGCTACCTTATGTTTGCATTCACCGGCGTTTGGCCTCCATGCCACGGGTTCCGACATTTTCGCTTCTCAACGATACCCTTATTCTTATCCACATTGTCCGCAATCATTCTTACCCTACCTCTCGATACCACGGCCTTCAGATTCGCCATCCTCCGACAGGGATTCTATTGTGACTGACCTTTGGTGCTATGTCCAATAGTCGATCTCTCAACGGAAGATGTTGACTGTAACGCGACGACACGCTCTTTACAATACCTCTCGATACCTACGACGGCCTTACAATTCGCCATCCTCCGACAGGGATTCTATTGTGACTGACCTTTGGTGCTATGTCCAATAGTAGATCTCTCAACGGAAGATGTTCACTGTAGCGCGACGACACGTCTACCTACTCACTCTACCTCTACCTCTGGATGAAGAACTCCACATCGACTGACTTCGGTGGATGTCTGTGGATTGATCTTCCTGGTTGTACTCTATCCTACTGTGTACATAGCATCTTCTTTTTGTACTTTCTTTCTGTGGCCTGGGTTGGGAACATGGTCTTCTGTTGGGTTTTCAAAGCGTGCATGACTAGGTGTTTTTGCTCAGAAGTAATGACAATACTTCGAAATTCAATCGCTCCCTATCAGTGACATAGCCGCTTCGACTCAAAAGTTCCAGGGCTGCCTGGCCCAAGAGCCAGCTGCTTTACATGCTAGTAGTCTGACAGATTGGCGTTGAACTGAAAGATCAGCGAGGCCCAATTGCAAAAGCGGCAAACATTTCTGCGCATGAGCGGAAGCACCTGAGAAGGCCACAAGGGAAAGGGTTTCTGCAGTGGTCGAGCACCCACTGTTGCCAACGACATAGTGAAACAATAGCAGGAATCTATCGACCCGGTGCGTATGAGGCACCTCCAAATGGTTTCAAAGTCGTTCTGAGAGTCTTTAGTCAAGATGCATTGGATTGGCAACTCCTCATATGGAAGCGGGTATCTAAACCAACATCGCAACGCCATCGCTATGCAACCCAAAACTTGAGATCGGTATTCAAAGCACATCATCCGTCTCCCTCGCTCCATCGCCACCAGCCACGGCGGCAGTAGCTGTAGCAATCTCTCTACTGTCAGCTGACAGATCTCTCTGCGCCACCTCCTCCGCGACAAACACCCCAAGCCCAGAGAAAGCCTCGAGCATCGTCCGGGCATAGTACTCCCGAATATCATACCCTCCAGCCGTAAGCTGCGAATCTGTCTTCAACCGCTCAAGCCATGGGTGCTCATAGTCTTCTTGTAGCACATAGTAATCCCTTTCAAGAGTGATCCCGCCAAAAGGGTCGTACGGCTTGTCCGGCTCAACCTCCTCCACAGGCTTCAAACCTTCAATCGTGAATGCAACACTCGCAGCGCCATTGTCGGCTTTGAGGCCATCGTTGCGGGCTTGGCTCTGTTGCTTCAGCTGCGCCAACCGTGCTTTCTCGCCTCGCGCCGAGCTCTTCTTGAGCTGCACTTTCTGCGTCTCCTGCACTATCTGGTCTGCGTCGCCTTTGCCCTCCGCTAAGCGATGGATCAGCTCCCGCTTCCCTTCTTCGCGTTCGCGGCGCTCGTCTTCCTCTTCCCGCATGGCTTCTGCTCTTCGGATCTTGGCTTGCTCCTTTTGCGACGCGAGCTGCGCTTCTGCATTCGCGGACTCTTGTTTCTGGAGGGTCTTGTTTCGGGAGATGGAGCTTGCGTTCTGTTTCTCGTAGGAGGAGAGTTTGTCCTTGGTGGCTTTGACGTCGGTGTTGTAGAGCAGATTGAATGTCATGGTTTCGACTTCTTCTAGGTAGTTGTTATATGCTAGTAGTGTGGTGAACTCATCTTGGCGGCGATTCATTCTACTCCCTTTTCAGCGAGTGTTCGGTTTGCTCTCCAATGTGCTTAGTTTATATTGAGCTTACACGGCAGCAACCTCCCTCCTGATATCGACCTCCCTCTCGATCTTGAGATCCTCAAATGTCTGCTTCCTGAATTGTTGCTTCCGTATCGTACGCGCACAGCCGGCCACGGGGCAGGGGGCTGGGCCCCGGGAGAATATGCGGTCGACGCAAGACTCGCACATCTTGTGGTAGCATACTGGACTGACAAGGAACCGCATGTTCTGGTTGAGATAGCGGGATGATTTGCAGATGGGGCAGATGTCTGATATGGTTTTCAGTTAGGGTGAGATAAAGCGGAGCGGGAGACAGGCGGACTGTTGGGCTCAACGGTCGGATCGTGAAGAAGAGAAGTGAGCTCACCGTCATCTTCGGACTTCTTTGGTAGGCTGTTGCCATTTTGGGTATTTGCTCTCGACATTATGAGAAGTGAGGATGATGATATCGTTGATGGGGTGTGGTCAAGGGGGGGCTGACTATCTCGCCTAAGGCCTCGCCTACAATTGCCCATGAGACTTCGCCCGCTTCCACTTTCAACGACATTGCTTATGTGGAAGCATTCATTAATCTCTTAAGATGGCAGCGGTCAAGGATAACTTCGATGACGTCGAACGGTGTCGTCTACAGCTTGAGGGGAGTGTCGCCAAGCTTCGAAAATCACTCCAGTATTGGCAAACATGGGAGGCAGAGTACGAGGGGCTGAAGGAAGAGGTCTTGGGGCTTGGCGAGGAGCATACGGCGGCTGAGTTGGTAGATTCCCCTTTCTTGAGGCTATTCTGATGGAGAGGCTCAATAATTCATTAGGTGCAAGTCGGAAAAGGCTATGAAGGCACTGTACTGAATGACAAAGGTACGAAATCGGCGACCTTCCCTGTAGGAGTTTTGGAGCTAAGAGATAGTAGAGGTTAAGTTGTTACTCAACGGTCCGGATGGAATTCCTCGTAGCGGCAAGCAAATCGTGCACCTCTTATCGAAGCGGCTAGACTGTAAGCATGGACTATCCGTACTTGACAATCCCAAGCTTACTTGCCGGAGACGTACAGGAAAACGTCAGGTCAGTCGACAAACAAATGGTGTTGGCAGAACAAAAGCTTGCAATATCAGAGGTCACCACGCGGCCGGAAGCAAGGGATGAGGATGGATTGCCCCTGACGGAGATACGGGAAGAGCTAGACGACGAGGGAAATATCATATGTATATGCCCAAATCATAATTTGTTATCTCATGATTGACCTTCCTCATAGCCAGCTCCTCTACAAGGACGGGAGATACCGGGCCTCAAGTAGTTGAGGCGCTGCGCAAAGCTGAAGTGAAAGGCCTTTCAGAGACCTTAGCTTGCCAACCCTCGACGTCAAACTCACCGAAAGACCGCGTTAAAGAAATCCAGGACAATAGTCCGGCATGGGGAATCGATGTACCACAGACGGACACCGAGGAATGGCAAATGACCAAGAACGAAGTGAACAGGCCACCAGAGCAGGCAGCCGAAATTACTCGCGACAAAGACGATGTGAGGCCTCTGGGTCGCAAAAAGAGTGTAAGCTTCGCCGAAGGGACCAAGACCGAAGACTCGACGATATCCAGGAAGCGACTACCGCACCCTCTGTTCGCCAAATCAAAGCCTGCTCCAACTGCCTCGAAGACTGAAACCATTGCCGAAGTCAAGGCCAAAACCCCAGAAGGCCAGCTTAGCTCTCTTCTACATGCAGAATCAAATATCCTTGCAAGTAGAGGAGTGTCCAGCTCAGATCCAGACTTTGGTACGCCCGTTATCCCCGACAAGGAATCACCCGAAGATGCGGCCATGCGTCGGCAGATGCTCCAATACAACATGCAGGAAGTCCGGTCTGTTGTTGCGGAGATCGAACTTGACGAACAAGCAGAAGGCAGCACGCCGCCTTATTCGAGTGATGAGGACGAAGACGACTACGACAGCAGTGTCGAAGAGGAAGAAGACGAGCATGGCCGGGCAACGAATGTGCTGCTCAGCGACGAATACATCAAGGAGATGCAAGCTTTGGAGAGCAGGCTAGATGCTGCGCTGATACGCAATGTCGGCCCAGAAGCTACAAATGAAACTTCACTTCCAGACAGCGCAGACGAAAAGTTACCCGAATCGCAAGGTAGAAATGCTTCGGTTGCGTCGTCGCCAGTACCTACAAAAGGCGTTCGCTTTGCCGACAAGATTGATATACAAGAGGCACCAATACTGAAGGACTCAACTAATGGTTCAAACACTACAACAGAGACAATGGCGCCCGCTCCAGGTACCGATAAGAAGAAGGTATCGCGCTTCAAAAGCGAACGGGCTGCTGGCACTTTTGCAGCATCCAGACCCCCTGAAGCGGCCACTATCGTGGCCGCAAACACTCCCATCTTGAGTCGAGTCATCGAGCACACTTCCTCGTCTACTCTTTCAAGTATAGGACCCCACCTCCCACCAGCAATCCCATCCTTACGCCCCCCTCGACCCCCCCCAAACGGTCCTTCAGATCGTACTCTTGCCGAAAAAATTATCGAGCGGCCTTACACCACGGCAGCAAACCCTGACACAAAACCCCAAGAGCCGGACGAATTCGACCCTACGCTACTCCACCAAGAAGCTACGACAGAGTATCATCGCCAACGGAACCGCATGATTTACCGACAAGGTGGATTCCTCCCTAAAGAGGAGGATGAAGATGAGGTCCTTTTGGATGGGGAAGGGGAAGAGCAGGGACGGAAGGTAAGTCGCTTCATGGCTGCCAGATTGGGTAGGAAGTGAGCAGGAGCCTTTGCTGTTATAAGGCGGTAGTATTCGTTCTTTGATCATATGATTACTCGTCACGAACATCCTCATCCCTCCCTACGAACTCCGCCGTCCAGAACTCTCCCTCGTTTTTCTTGCCAGCCCCCATTTCTTCTTATACAGCTCTGTGCATCATTAAGTGTTAAACCCCCCCTTCTGCACCATGAACAGGAATTTCAGTGCTCTTTGGCGTCAAAGCCAGATGAGATGGCGCAGCTTTGCGTCCATATGCTGTCTCATCCCAGCACTCTCGAGTTCCGAGATCAAAAGCACCGCACTTGGCAGTCGGTCAGGAAGGCTCTCTGAAGCTGTGCTCGAGACCATGGGCTGGGCTATTTCGTTTCACCTTCTACATTCTTGGGGCCTCGATTGAAGGATGAGGAGGGACACAAGGGGATGGGCGGGTCAGGGGAGTTCAAGCAAGATAAGGAGAGCAACCCAGCTGATGGGTGGGAAGAAGCGGGTGCTGGCATTGAATGTCGCTCTGAAAGAAATTCTAGATATTCCGTGTTCAAATAGCATAAGCGAAACGTTTTGAAGGTGTCTAGAAGGTCACGGCTGTCCGGGTTCCGCATCGGTGCACTGGAAGACGTGAAGAACGAAGGCCGTTCCGACTATGCCATGCGGTGACATGGTGCACTTTTCACGGAGTTCTCGATTGAGATACTTATGAATTGCCTACTCCTGTAGTACGATTCGATCGAGTGACACAAATACTGTGGCGGTTGGCCTATTCCGCCTTGGGTCTTTCAGTGGTCATCCAGCCCATCGTAAAGCTGCAAGTACAGTATGTTCTTCGATCCAGTGCCAGAGATGATGCACGAGGGACGTCACATGCCATTTGTGGTCTACAATTGAGGGAGTGATTGTCCCATCCGCCCCATGCAATGACGACATGGCGAGGGGATCTTCCTTCTGTGCATATGCCATTCTATCGTGTAACCCCTTCATGGTGGAGGAACATGCTTGTGGCTTCTTCCAGAATCCAAATGTTCCATTGATCGCTAAACACCCCGAATATGGGTTAGGGGGCTCTGATGATCGGCCCAGGCAAGCCCCTGCATGAAGCTGAAACATGCACCTTGTCGGCTCTTTCCCTCATTGACTGCCAGTGCCAGACCCACCACGGCCTTCCATTGTTCCCTCACCCCGCGCTTGGTTACATCCGTACCTTCACTCTGCCGTCACTGTAGCTGCTCGATGACATGAGCTGGATTCTGCATGCACCATGTGAAACACTCTCATTCTGACAGCTTCTCGTAGATCCTCTCCGTTCTTTCTTATTCCCTCGACTCTGCTTGGTCTCCCACCTGTTCACCGTTGTTAACATCTCCCTTCCTTTCCTTCTCCTACCCCTCTCCACCTTTCTATTGCTTCCCCCTCTTCTTGGAGCTCTTTGCTTGTCATCCCACAAGAAGCAATCCTCATCTTCGAGTCCTGATAGTGACAATGGAGCGCTCAAAGAAACCCTCTGCTATCCCCGTCTCCCCGGTCTTGCCCACCCCGCAGGTCTCCATATCGGATGACAACGACCGTGTGTCTGCCAGCTTGCCCACCGGCGAGCGAGTCGAAGTGCTTCTGCATGGCGCCACTGTCATATCCTGGAAGTCCGCGAATGGCAAGGAGAATCTATTCCTTAGCTCAAAGGCTCACCTAGACGGATCAAAGCCTGTGAGAGGAGGGATTCCAATCGTCTTTCCCGTAAGCTTGTCTTTCCCACGCGACATACCGCCAGGCTCTCACCGTGTCCTGACTGACTGTTGCTCCCCTTCCCGTAGGTCTTCGGCCCGCCGTCAAAAGACCACGCAACAGGCAACCTACCCCAACATGGCTTCGCGCGCACATCTCGCTGGGAGTATCTCGGGAAAACCTCGTCCGAGTCCTCCACGCTCCCCAACAACAGCGGCGACTCGTCCGTCAAGCTCGACTTTGGCCTCTCCGACAGCATGATCGGCGATGCAAAGTGGCCCTACCAATTCGCCCTGACGTACTCGGTCACACTGAGCCCGAAGGATCTGGAGACGACGCTGGTGGTGAGGAACACGGGGACATCGAATTATGATTTCCAGACCTTGTTCCACACTTACTTGAAGGTCGATGTGAGTTCATGCATCATACAAAAACGCTTTACCGCTTCACCGCTTTACAGACTAGGAATCATATCGCTGGATTACCGCTGTACTGCTTTACAGTGCAGGAATTACTTTGCTTGATTCCCGCTTTCCCGCTTTACAGTCTAGGAATTCTTTTGCTTTGGGAAGATTACTAACATTGTCCCCTGCAGGACATTTCCCGCGTCTCAATCCATGGCTTAGAAAAAGCATCCTACAAAGACAAACTCCGTGGCGCCGAAGCCGACGCCGCCAACGAGCCCATCTCCATCAGCTCCGAGGTCGATCGCGTGTACGCCGCTCCCTCGGATCAACCGATCACAGTCTCCGAAAAGGGTGCAGGCGGCTTCGAGGTGACTCGCGACATGCTTCCGGACGTGGTTGTGTGGAATCCGTGGATTGAGAAATCAAAGGGGATGGCGGACTTTGGGCCGGAGGAGGGGTACAGGAACATGGTGTGTGTGGAGGCTGGGAGCGTGAATGCTTGGAATACTCTCGAGGCGGGGGATGCGTGGGAAGGGGGACAGAGGATGAAGACTCTGTGATGCGGTGGATGGTTACGATGCCATGAGGCTATTACGGAAAAGCGAAGCGTGGGTGCACAGTTTATTGGCACTCCTCAAAAAAACGTGTTGACGACTTTACGATGGGTAGGATGACCAATAGAAGCCCATAGCTGAACAGGCAAACCGTCAAAACATTCATCTTGCTCCATTGAATCGTCGTCCCACAGGAGGGTATGAAGAAGCCATTTTTACATATTTGTGACTTGATACACCCCTCACAAGAGCACTATACCAACGCAAGGGATCAAGGACGATGCTTCTTTTCCCCACCAAACCCCATGCTATACCCGCTGAAGCGATTTCAGAAATGCTGCCAAACGCGCTATGCTAACTGGCCACTGCTCCCTCGGTCTAGCCCCGTGGGTGGCGCATGCCTGCTTCGTGCACCTCCAGGATCGAATCGAAGAGAACGCCGGCGACTGCTCGCTCCTCCTCCGGCCTCAGCGTCACTTGTCGGACCTCTCCCAGAAAGGTCCCGAGCACGTCCATGATCCGCTGGTACGCCGACTTCCGCGGTGAAGGGCCGGGGACCACTCCTGGTGGGGAGATGGCAGTCTGCGTTTTGGTGGGCTTCTTGGGGGTTGTTATCGCCGGCTTGTCTCGGTCGGGATTGCGCTTCTCCTGATGCGGTTTCTCCTGATCCCGGCTTCGTGCTGGAGTAGGTATTCCGTGAGCAACGCGCGCTACGTTCTTCTCCTTCTTCCTCTGCTGCTTGGCGTGCGGCGACGAGCGAACGGGACTGTTGTTTGCGGAGCGGGTGTCGAGGAGGATACGGTCGTCTTCTGTGATGTCGTCCGGCTTTCGGGATTCGACGACGACCTGACACTGTTGGGCACGGGTGCTGCTCCTAAGTCTTTTTACGGACGTGGTCGACGTGGAGCCTCCGCGTTTGCGCTTCTTCATTTTGTGTGGATCGCTTTTTGTACGCTCTGCTTGGGAAGTGGCTCTTTCTATGTCTGCGGCTAGTTGTGCGGAGATCTCTTCGTCGTCGTTGGAGTACTGGCTTGACCGGCTTAGGAAGGAGTCCATCACTCGGCTCGTGGTATCTTCATCCTCTGCTGGTGCGTCTGTTGACTCTGCATGTGTTGTAGCTTGAGGTGCATCACCCGCAGGGCGCGATTCCTGTTCCACTGTCGAGCTTGGTGGTGGCTCTGGAGAGCTTGGTACCACAAATTCCGTTTGAGGCCCATGGTCGTCTACGCCGCCCTCTGGGCTGCTACCTCGTGGTGGCTCCGCGGGCGCATCGACGAAGACATCGAAATCGGAGCATACCTGCATTCCACTATTTCCACCAGTATTTCCATCTTTCTCTGGCACGCCTCGCCGATTCTGACTGTCGACAACTCGTGCGGCTTCTACATGATCGCTAGTTACAACATTGCAATCATCCACAACTTCGGCAACTTGTTGCTCTTCAAGGTACCGACTCTGATGTAGGGTCTCGGCTTCAAGATCTCTATTCCCTTGGATCAGGAGGCCATCTTCCATAACAGCGGCAGACGCTTCCTGACTCGCTTGCTTTGGAAAAGCAGCTGCCAGTGACGGAGCGTCCGGAGGCGACGAAGGTGGCTCGCCATCTGAGAGAGGATCAGAGGAGTACTTCCTACTCGAACGAGGCGTAGGCGAGGATCCCAAGAATTCCTCCAGGTTTCCATCAATGATTGGCAGTATTGGGCTGGTTTGATCATCAGGCTCCATGGGCCCACGACTTTGAACGCTTAAGCCTAAATTAAGTCGTGGGAGTCCTTGATCTCTCTTACGACCGTTTGATTGAGGGCTTGAGCCAAGTTTGGGAAAGATGGCGGCGTCGTGAGTTTGTCGTTCTTTGATCTCCTTCTGATGGTCGGTTAGCAGCTGAGAATCGGTATCATCGAACGCGAGAGGAGAGGAGTCAATCGGCGCGAAGTGTATTTGCGAATCATTGTGTCGCGATCGAGCTTTGGATGGAGTCTTCGAGATACGATTCGCTATCGTTCGTCTTAGGGACTTTGACTCGGAGCTGGCGGTTTGACGGCGTGGACTGCGTATATTTTTTGACGGAGTGATGCACCCTTGAAGCCTTGGCCAGACGCTGGCAGCCTTCGCAGGAGTCCAAGCTTGTACCTGCTCGTTGTCTTCCTGACTAGCTTGTGTCTCTACAAAGTTGAAGGGCCATGACATAGCCTTTCTCGTGTCAGTCACGTCGGAGATGCTGGCTCGTATGCTACCTACCTCCGTCTCATCCTCGTATGGAAATGTAGGAAGTTGAAGCTCTGTCACCTTGCTGAGTCTTGATAGAACCTTCCGCAGGTTTTCGGGGTACTCCAATTGTTCCGCGCCACCGAATGTGGTATTCCATAATGCTACAGCATCATTTACGATCGGTCTATGCCGGCTGCTCAGGCTTGAAGTGATGAGAGCTTCAACCTGTGTAAGGGTAGCTTGATTGTGAGGCAGGGCATGGATGGCTGCCCTGCAAGCAGCCCATAAGGCCCGGATCTATGATGTCTTAGTCCTGATGTATCGCAGTCGGTTGGCATGCTTACCGTGCCATGGACCTTTTCAAGCTCGGTCCCAACAGCGAACCCTGCCAGAATACCTTGCTGATCTTCTATCCAAGATGCAATCCCTCGCTGCATGCGTATCAACATCACACGTTTAGCGAAATCTGGGGCTGATGTCAAAAGAGATTCCACAGCGTGCAGGAAGTCGGCCGTATAAGTCGTTCGTGTCGATGCATGCTCCTCGTATGCTTTCAGAAGGCCGCACTCGACTATTGAGTAGAACTTGTCAAAGGGGTCGAAGGGGCCAGCCTTTTGGTTGATTGCAGAGATACCCCAGAGGAGCTTGCGTGCTCGATCCAGTGTTTGCTGTGAAGTTGGCCACGTGATATTCTGGGTAACGGTAGTAGTGTATGCAAGCAATGACTCAGCACAAGCAGCGGAAAGTTGATGCTGTATAGAAGCAGAAAGGGGCTCAGTCAAGATGAGGATAACGCCACCTTCGCCGGTCTCTTCTCGTAAAGCTTTGCACACGGTGGCGAATAGCTTTTGCCAAGTCGAGATCGTATCACTAGAATGGTGTTGGATAGCGACTTCGAGGATTCTGGCCACGTCTCTGAATTCATGACCAGCCAATTCAGGACTATCGCTGTTAGAATCACCCTGCCTAGGTTGTCCTAAAGCCGACACGGTAGCTTCAGCGATAAGACGCCATAACACAAGTCTTACCCGAGAGTCTGCAGAATCTCCCACGGAGACCAGTGCTGTGAGTTCGCGCAGTATCCGAAGCTGTGACTGCCTGGAGGAAGTCGAGCTCAAAGCCACTTGCAACAAGCTCTTAATAGTGGGCGTAATGATGGGCGTAGCTGCATCACCGGCGGTGGAGGTAGTCAGGAGCCGAAGTAAGTGAATCGTTGGAGAACCTAAGGTGTGCTGATGTCGAAAAGACCGACTCGATGGTGTCTCGACAGCTTCAAATTGATTGGGAGAACTCTGGAGCAAGCGTTGCTCGTTCAGAGGTATTAGTCCGACATGGTCGATGGCCTCCTGGATTAGAGTCTTGAATTTCGCGATCGCTATGGCCGATTCGGTCGCTGACAGGTTTGGCTGTTGGAGGTACGCTTGGACCCAAAACAGGTTGATCGTGTTGAGCGTGTGGGCAAGAGCAGTCATAGTCTCCAATGATACTTTCACCTCTTGCTTACCAGCCTCAGCCAGTGAAATGGTAAAGCTTCGCCAGGCGAGCACTATAGGCGACTTCTCTGGCTCGCTTGAAGGCCATGCCGCGAGATGAGCGAGCTTGTCAAGTACGAGCAAGACTCTATCGGCCCTTGACCGAATCCATCTTGGGTCCAGGCAAGGAAGCTCCTCTGCCTTGATGAAACCATTGGCGTTCGCTCTATTCTCATTCCATGGTATCGGCTGCTCACTGTGAAGCAGCGCCGCTAGAATCTCACAGGCCCTATTGATGTCTCGTTTCGTGCTTGTGAAGCTTTCCGGCATAATCTGCTCAACGTAGTGATCCCAGTAGAGGTCCAATTGTGCGTGTGTAGCTAGGGGCCGAAAAGCGTAGTACAACAGATTGCAGTAACTGGATTGAGCAATTTGTTTTGATTGCTTGGAACTTTTGTCGCCACCCTTGCGACTCAACTGAGCTACGATGGGCTGCCGAAGCATCTTGACCATCTGTGGAGCGGTTGATGCCCCTGGCTCAACCACATAGACCAGACGGTTCCAGGCGGTCATGGCTAGGAGCTTGATGTGCGCTTCGTTAGAGTTGAAGCACTTTTGAATTACCAGAAGCCAAGGTTTGAGATAAAGCCAGCGCTCTAGTTTGTGTCGGCGATTCCGCAGGAGAAGAATTACCACGCTCCAGATCTGAGGAACATGCACACCTTCCTCTTTCGAAGCTGTCATAGCATTGAGACGTGTGGCAAGGAAATCCACGACAGTTTGGCCTTCTGGCGACTTTCTGGCGAAGAGATCAAAGCATGCTTGCGACACAGTACTCTTGTTTCCCAGCTCAGTACCAGCATCAATACCAAGATTAATGGCAAGAGCACGTATGTCCTTGGTAGTACTCAACATGCCAGAAACGAGGTGATCGATCCAATGCTCAGAATGAGCGACCAATGAAGGTTTTGCCTGGGACAGAAGACGCTGGTAGACCCTGAGTCTCAGGCCAACAATGCTGTTGCCTTTGTGACGGTCCGTGATTCCTTCCAAGGTGGAAAGTAGGCGATTCGCTCGTGCATTGGTCATATGCTTCTCACTGAAAGTCTGCTTGGCGAGTACTTGCATATGGTGGGTGACCAGGATCTTGGGCAAGGCAGCATCCTCAATGCTGGTGATGGACTTCTCTAAGATGTATACACGAAAGTCATCGGGCAACGCATTGGCTAGTGCTGAGGTGCAAAGGAAGATAATAAGCAGCTTCAACGACTGCGATATTAGCTGGGTATCCGGAGTACCGTTGACATCGGTTGTCGCACGTGTATCCCGACATATAAAGTCCACGAAATCCGGCAGGCTGGTTCGCAAAGCTTCGGTATCTGGAACCTCGTCGTAGGCGCTCATACACCCCAGCAAAGCTGAGTATGCATCCAAGCGAGAGCTTCGACTCGCGTTTCTTAAATGCAAGATTGCAGACTGGAGCATCTTCGGAATGTTACTCGGGTCGAGAGCCGGAAGCTCGGCGAGAGGAGAGGATCTGTTGAATGTTTCCTTGAGTATCGACTTGGATGATTTGCAATCCCGCGATGGCGGTAGCAACCGTATATTGCCTTCCGAACCGGATCTAATTCCTCTGATGGGTGTTGACTTATGGAAAAGAGGCCATGGCGAGAACTCCACCTTCTTTGTGCCCTTTCCTGACGACCCGGCAAAGTACTCGGCCGAGGAAGATGGGGATTCGTTCGGTGTATCAAGGAGGATCTGTTCGGCGAATCTAGCAAAATAGCCATTGGGACTGGAAGTATTTATTGCTGATGAGTTGCGTTCTTTGGGCGGTGTAGGAGGGCGTGTGGTGAGTGAGGTGATTCGTTGAGCAATGTCGACCATGACTGAGAGAAGTCTGCCCGCAGTATTGGAGAGCAGCAATCCATAAGCTCACAAAATACGGAATTCGAGCTAGTCAATGTCAGTAATTATTTACTCGGAGTCTCGAGACCAGCTTCGACGAATGGGTAAAGAAAACTCCGCTCACGGGGAACGAAGGTGACTTACAAGCACCCCATTTGTGATATACCAGCTTGGCGCCACCGGGGAATCGGGAGACGCGCGACAAAGTCGCGTTGCATCAGGTCTTGGCGTTTGCGCTCTCTTTTGGGTTAAAGTGGTGAATACGTCCTATGATTGGATCGACGTGGCGCTGCCGTTCCTGTCTCGGGCGCTTTTCGATGCTTCCGTCTCAGACGAAGTGACAGCGGCCTTTCTACCACAGCATACAAAGTATTCAATTATACGTTCGAATGTCCGTCTCGCCGATATCTCTTCCATCGATACGTCAAAGTCGCTATGGGGAGCAGGGCTGAGACGTTGCACAAGGCTGACTCGCCACCATTCAGCCCAGACCGCCACCTCCATCTTCCATATATTCCCTTGGTCTAGAACGTTCCGTTGCACTGCGCTTACCTCTTTCCTTTCAGAATCTCTTCCTTTCCTCTATTCGGGTTGGTTCCCCAGTATCTCGCTTTCTGAGTAGACATGGCCGGAGAGGAACTTAGCGGGACTGGTAAGGACTGATATCAGGTTTAATAGACCAAATGCTGAACAATGCGTCAAGCAAAGCACGATGAACTGTCCAGGATAATGGATATCCTTGAAGCCGACTTTGAAGAGAAAAACCTGCTTCCACCGCGTGAGGCCTCACTCGGCAAAAGGTTGGAAGAAGGCACATTTCTGACGTATCACCTTGTCAGAAAGAAATGAGATTCTACGCGATTTGAAGACGCTCATCCGTTCTGTCGAGGATTCGGATCCCCTGTTCACTCAGACCGTGAGAACCCGGAACCGGTGAAAGCGAATGTGAACTTAAATGATGCTTATCTCTAGGGCGTGAGAACACTCTGTCGGCACAGCTACGATGGGAACTCTTTGACGACGTCTCGAGAGGCACTAAAATGCCTTGCCAATGTTCTCTTGTTGGAAAGCAAGACCCGCCAAATTTTCGTTGATCTAGGATATCCGTCTAAAGCCGCAGACAGGTTAAAGGTATTATTCCTCGCTATAATATGCTATGGGGATTCCGTAGACTGAGTTGTGAATAGAATGATAATCGAGAGGACGAATTGCTCAACTCTCGAGTGCTATTTCTTATGACATACGGCACCACTCTCAATTTCCATGATCTGTTCGATAATCATCAATTAGCAGAGAGCGTTGCAATCGTAATTATTCCTTACTGTTCATATATAATGCCCCGGGAGCTCATGGATCGCTAGAACATAACTCGGCATTCCAAGGCTTATTCAAGATCCAGTTCCAAAACGCCTCCAATACTTACCGACACTCAAGCTCTATCCGAAACCCTTAAGCTTCTCTTCAATTTAGCACAATACTACCCACAACAAGCTCCTATCTTCGCGAAGAATATTCCCAACGTTCTCAAGATCCTCAGCCGAATACCGCTCCCTTCTCCACCATTACAGCCACCACTGACATACCTAATCAACTCGTTACTCAACCTCGATCTCGAAGCTGGCAACAAACCCCTCTTCCCTAGTCCAGACCCACGATGCAACGTCAACCGTCTCATCTCCATCCTCGAAGCCGCCGTTCGCAGTTACAAAGAAGAGCAATTAGAAAGTCTTGCCACGCCTCTTCTCGCCCTGCTTCGTCGAGTCTACGAGCTTGCCCCCCCACCAGTGGCATCTCGTATGCAGACCCTGCTCCTTCCCTCCAACGAGGAGCGTGCCCAACCTCTCGGCCGTGCAGAGACCTTAGCTGCATATCTCCTCCGTCTTTCCACCTCTCCCGTAGCACCAAACCTCCGTGAAAGCATTTCGAGCTTGATGTTCGAGTTGTCGGATAAAGACGCCACTAGCTTTGTGCGGAATGTGGGCTACGGATTCGCTTCCGGCTTTCTGATGACGCACGATTTGCCCATGCCGGCTAATGCGACTGAGGGATGGAGCACGGGTGAGAGCGGGGAGAAGATGGAGGATATAGGGGAGAAAGTGACGAATGTGGATGGCAAGGAGATTAACCCTGTGACCGGACAACGAAGGGATATGGAGCCTGTGGATCAGGGGCCGGAGATGACGGATGAGGAGAAGGAGAGGGAAGCTGAAAGGCTGTTTGTACTCTTCGAAAGGTGAGTGAACCGCATCTAGTTATTGTGGAAAGCATGTTAATGCTCTTCGGTCGCAGATTGAAGGCTACAGGGGTTATGAATGTTGTTAATCCGGTTGAGAAAGCTGCTCGGGAAGGGCGATTCGAAGAGATAGAGTGAGGAGATAGTACCTGCATCTATGTGTCACAGGTGACTTCTTCTCTCGCATCGATCTAGATATAACATCATGTTGAGTTCTGTTCGCTCTGCTCTCCTACTCTAATCGTCAAAGGATGACTGTCTCATTTTCGAGTCTTCTCTAGCCCTTTTGCCGGCGACCAAAACCTCCAGATATTTTTTACGATGCCGTAGCGATGAGCTAGGCAAAGCCTCGTTCAAGAAAACCTACCCCAAGCCGAAGCAAATCGACTTAAAACTAAATAATTGACCGGTGATATGACTAGCCCAGATCGGGACATCATCTGTAAGGTGGAAGAGTCCCTTACCTGGAAAACAGACTTGATTCACCATGCTTCCGACAAAGCCTGCAAGAAGAGCCTCGTTGCGCTCTGAAGTGGCACAATATGGAAAGATAGATCACCAGAGGAAGCCTGCGATCGGCCCACGCATTTTTGACAGAGAAGTTTAAAAATCGCAATTTGATAACGGTTGTACCCTGCTGAGGCTCCACAAGGGGTTTGTTTGTTATCGGCTCTCGCGTGTTCGACAAAGATGTCAAAAACCCCAAATCTGATGTTTGACAAGGCTTGCTGAAGTTCAGAGGGAGCCTGCCACTGGCTCACGCGTGTTCGACGGTGGAGACTTAAAAACCCCTTATCGACATGGCTGGTAACGATCAGGTGGTCTCACCTGACCACACTCTCGGAAACACAGCTCTGACTACCCTTTGGGATGGTATAAATCTCTTTGGGTGTGAATTGCACTAATGCGGGTCTGACAAAGGAGTCTGTCTACATTAGGCAGGAGATAGAATGTGGTATCGATCGCATAGACTTTCAGCTCTTCCGTAAGGAAGCTTTTGCCGCTCTTCGGATTCCAACCAAGCACAAGCATTTCTCTTTAAGTAGCAACTGGCTTTGGACAGCTCTCTGTTCATACCCTCAGAAGAAATTTTACCTGATTGTCAAGCAATCGACGGAATCTGGATAGAGGTCTCCCTTACTATACCTTACCTGGAGGCTTGATCAAACGACGAGAGCATCAAGCAGGTTCAAGAAATCCTAATGTATGTTGGTCCTGGATTCGCACATGGGTCACCTTTGCTCCGACAGAACAGTGCGGAGACACCATGTTGGGCTAGAATCACATGGTTTCGGATGGGGTAGAGAGATGCCTGGAGAGGTGAGGAAGCCTGCCATTGGACCCACACGTGGTAGACAAAGAGACAGGTTAGCTCAGCCCTGACTGCTTGGGAGTACAGTATGACGATGTGGTGAATAGGGCAGGAGAGATGGACGACTGGATATCTGAGGAAGCCTGCCATTGGCCCACGCGTGGTAGACAAAACAGCAATGGAAACCCCAAATGGATTAGCTCAGCCCTAATTGCTTGAGACTATAGAACGATGTGACCTGCGTTTATACTAGCCTAGCTTTGCTAGGAGAGCAGGATGACTGGACATGTGCAGAGATCTAGGTATGATTGGCTCACGCGTGGTAGACAAAACAGTAACAAAACCCCCAAACAGATTAGCCCAGCCCTCAAATATCAGGTGACTTGGGCTAAAGGGAACAGAGATTGTGCACAGATCTACGATTGGCTCATGCGTGATAGGCAAAACAGAAACAAAACCCCCAGACAGACATAGCACAGCCCTAACTGCTTTGGACTGTGTCATCTGCCTTTCACTTTGTTGAGGTTGGTCCTACCAGCTAAAGTCGTCTCATACCCGACAATGAGGCATTCAATCCTGTGTTGATGGCTATGATTAGGGTGGCTGTCCAACCAGATAACATCATTTTTTGGTAAAGATAAGACGAAGCCTCAACAAGCATATGGCTTGCTACTATATGCCGAGTAGTAATACATCACCTGGTTCCTTTCTCAACGAAGCAGAGACATTCCCAAAAAAAGCGATGTTGATTGATCAGGGGCATCTCATTATGTCTTTACAGTAGCTTCCCCATGAACATAGCCTCTAGCAATCCCACTTCTACCCTCTTCTATAGGGGTGCCATCGGGCTGCTCAGCCTCTTCATATGCGATCTCGAAATCGCTGCCTAGGCCTTTCCACGTTCGCTTGGATCGGAGATATTCGGCTCCTGGTGATGCCTCACCGCCAACAATAGCCACGTCACCTTTAGCTCGCTTGACCAGGGCGCTGCCAACTTCTCCAGTCCTAGCACCGTTGCTGCTGGCACGGTTGGTCGCTGCCGCCGAAGACTGCATCGGGCGGGAATGCGAAACGTAGCGGCCAGTCCTCAAGTCAAACTCGGGTGGTGCCGATTCCTCTTCTGAATCGCTTTGCCCGTCTGGTGATACTGCAGACTCCGCACCTCCCACGCTTTCCGAGCTTTCAGCGTCCCCAGAGTCGTTCGTCCGACTCGTCTCAGCCGCATCGAGAATATCTTGAAAATTACTTCTCCACTGGCCCGTCCAAACCCTCTCATCATCGCCCTTCAAAGCCAGCTCAAGCTCAAATGGCGTGAGGACCGGTTTCCAAAAGTCTTTGCTTTCCACCAGTGAGCTTTCCCAGCAGCCGACAACGACCCATGCTCCAATCTCACTGAAGTTTGCGATTTTTGCAGCGTTGATCTTGCCGACTACGAAGGTGTAGCTCTTCTTACCGGCGGCTAGGATTTGTGCCTTGACGTGGTCGACAATGTGGAGGTAGTTCTTGACGCTCAGCGTGTTGATGAGTATACCGTATATGGAAACGGTGCTGACTGAGGTAAGAAGAGCGTAGCGCCTGCGCAGAGCCAGTGCCGTAGAGGCAAGAAGGGGTTTCAGTGCTTGGCCTGGTCGATCTGGGACTGGGTATATATAGAACCGACGAACGCGGGAAGAAAGTGTGAGCAGAAGCGCTTCTGGAGGATCACTTATGTGGAAAATGTCCCAGTCCCCGAGCTTTTCAGGGTTCATCTCTACTTCTGGCGGTACCGTACGGTTGGGCAAAGGCGAAGAAGGATCATGCAGAATATTTGGTACGAAGGTGTCGTGGTAGCCTTGATGGATCAAAACGTCTTGGACATCCTTCAATTGATAATTGTAGCACGAGTCTCCCGTAATAATTACCTTTCGAAATCTCTCCGGGAATGCATCGAGAAAGGATGATATAATACTGCCTTTGTCCATAGGCTTCTGGGTGAAGACGAACATGACAGGTAGCCTGGCGGTCGGAGAGAGACACGAACGGCCATAGTGCACAACAACATCAGCGCCGATGTGTTCAGCAGCAATCTCGTCGACGCAGCACGATCCATAAGATGTATCGCCCAAGATGTAGGTTCTGGCTTCCGGATCAGCTTCTGCTGCTACATCTAACTTCTGCAAGTTAGAAGCGACCTTGGTGATTGGAGTTCTGTCCTGTCTAGTATGAATGAATGACGCTCGTTTCAGACCATCTCGCAAAAGTTGAGAGACCCTAGGCGCATCGAGAAGCATTTCATCTGGGAATTGAAGGGCAACTCTCTTCCATCTACCTTCGCGAATCTCCGCTAATGTACGCTCAATCTCATATGTAACAGAGAGCCACTCATCAGAGCGGTGCTGTCCGTCCTGAGCCGTTTGAGAAAATGAGTCGTCTTCGAAGATATGTGTAGCAGGCGTCGATAAGACAGGAGCGGCGGGCCGTGCCTCTACCATTCTGCTACAGTAGAAACGTTCACTTAGCCAGAGAAGATTCTCTACGAACATGTGTTGCTAAGGTGGACTACCTCAAGATGCTTGTTCACGCACTTTGAATTCAATATCTGATAAAACGCTTTCGCGGTTTGACGCTATGGCCAGATCATTGACCAATAGCCCAAAATCCAGGTCATGTATATCTTCCAAATTTTCAAAAGCATGCGAGTGGAAGTGAAGAAAGATGCAGAGAATGTTGTACAAATGGAGGGATTTTCTGGGAGAGTTATGATTGGAAGGGCCCGCCAGCCGGACTCGCTTAGGTCACGTAAGATAAAGTAAAGATCTTAATCTCTTGACGCAAAGTACGAAGTATTTTAAAGACTAGCAAGAGCACCAAATCTAAAGTAGTAACATCGTCAATGCCTTGTTCAGTCAAAACACTACCAGAGATATGCCGATTTCAAACATGCTATCTTCGAAGACCATCTTCGAGAAAACGCAAGAAATTCGCGCCCAGTCTAATACCGACTTCCGATTTCTCCGAGCAATATTCTTTTCAGCTTTTATCGCTCACGCTAGAGATATAGACACTTCGGCAAACTAGAACTTAATTTCACAGAGACCTGCCCATTATTTGCTGGTCCTATTCCCTCCCATAAGTCAAAGCGGGATTCCGCTGTTTCCCGACCGCACGCAGCTCCTCTACCTCCACTTGCAGGTCTTCCAGCTCCGTCTCGAGACGTAGGGCGTTAAGTCTCGTGGCGACTCCTTCGTTCAATGCTGACTGGGCTCGCCCAAGCGCACTGTCTATCGAAACCTGAGCACTCTCGCGGATCTGCTGGATGCCTGTACAATTGAACATTAGCACGTTTGGCCGATAGGACAACCGTATATGGCTGCAAACTCCACTTCAAGGCCCTAATTCTCTCCTTTTTCTGGACGTTTTCACGTTCCGATTGCTGGACTGGTCGAACCGTTAGTCCGTGTCAGAGTATTGTTGTAGGAAACTATTATAGATTTGGGTCATACAAGGAGCAGGTTTTAACACAAAGATGGAAAGAAGTCGTTGGATTGAATAACTTACTTTTAGCAATCATGTCATCCTGTGCCCTGATGAATTTGGTGTGCTTCTCCTCCATTGCCAGTTTGTGTTGCTCTCTCAATACGGCGATCTCGGTTCGAAGTCCATCGATAATTGCTTCATCGTTTGATCGACCAAGAGACGAAGTGAGGATTGACGTACCCTGAGCAGCGGATAAAGGTTCAGAAGTATCACAATTGTGAACAGGGTTCGACATCATGGCACTATTTCTATCCTTGAAAATTAGGATACGTGGTTGGACAAAGGCTAGCAAAAGCATACTCGTTCGAACGCTCTGTACTATGAGATTATCCATCTTTTGATAGACGCGCCGGACTAAGGGTTCGCGCCGGTAAGTTGACCATATGGGATTGCAGGCTTGTCTTTCCCTTAATTCCAGCCATCAACACCCTCTTCAAGTCCGAGAATAGTGAACTACCAGATATTTTCTTACAAAATCTGGCCTTCTTGTCTTCTGCTCCATCAACGCCCTTTGTCAAGATCACCGCGAAAGCGAGCCTGGCAAGGAATCTCGGACGACATAGCGGAAGCCCGGCCCCTTGGCAAAATAGGAAGGTATAGAGACATGGTGCGAGGCTGCTGTATAACAAATGAACCGAGACTGTAGGAGAAGTTCGATGGCGATAAGAGATTTACCACAGCTTTGTCGTTGGGTGGTGTACTGGCCATTGTGGGCAAACATTCCATTCCACTTCATCGAAGTCTTCACGATCTCACACCTTTCAAAGTGTGAATTCGTTGACGGAGAAAGCGTGGAGAAAGTAAGAGAAAATCGAGACCCCTGAGGCGCTGTGTCAGCCCAAGCCCATTCAGCCCCACTCGGATGCTGCTCACGCGGGGCGTTCTTCGGCGTGAGCCTCATCCCCTCTCCTCTCGACAAGCCTATTGCCGGTCAATCACGACCCTCAGTATTTCATACGTTGACACACCCTCATACCTCCAATGAACGAAGGCTTCCATCAACGGGATTTCAGGGTAGGAGATCACCGTACCGAACCAGTCGAGGCACGAGACCATTTCCCCGGACCAGCCTTGGGAAAAGCTTGATTCTCTTGGCTTCGATCTTGGCAGCATCACCGCCGCGTGTGCAACAGGAGTTGGAGGCCAGTTCGACGCTGCATGTTACCTGTATGTATTCTGCTTCTTCCTTTTTAGCATGGCATGCGCAATGTCTAGGAAGCTATGCTATCGTATGATGCGTCCCCATCTGCTTCACGACTCTGCACAACCCCCAGCTACCCCCATTCCGGTGGTGTTACGCCCCACAATGCGATCAATAAGATCGCTTGTTACGTGTCCTCTGATACATTTACCTATCCCATGCTCATAGTTCCTGACAGTACCGGGAGCGCAAATGCAAGTATCCTGGGCTTGATACCAGGAATTTCGGCAACCGCATGGTTGCTACTCGAGTGGATCCACAGCCATGAGATCCACCTCCTTGAAAGCGAACGACGTCCAGACTTTCTCAAGATCTCCCTCAATTTTGGCTAGAGTCGCTACTCCCTTCACTTCGCGCAAACGTAATCTGTCCGAGTTCTTCATCGAAAGCCATGAGCCATACCGACAATATTCGCCGGGAGACAATGTGAAGGGAAGCGTGAACATTAAGATTGACAAAGCTATCAACGTGACGCACCTCGTCGTCTGCCTGCACGGCTTTGCCAAGGTGTTCAGCAATAGTAAAAGCCCAGGGAAGACCATCTCCCGCGACGGCGCGTTGATGAGCAATGGCTCGGGGAAACGTGGCGCTGAGTACTTTGGAAACGGATTCGCTTCGCTATTCGAAGACGAGGTCGCCCTTTGTGGTGAAGGCCGATTGAACGTTGGTAGATACAAGTTCGAATTCCAATTGGAGCTGCCTTCGGGGGGTTTGCCTAGTAGCATAGATGTAGGTTTGGCATTTTTCTACACTGAGGCAGTAGGCTAATGCTCGTTCCAGTTCGAACGCGGTACTATCTCGTATATGCTCACATCAACGTTGACAAAGCCGACTGCAATCCTGCCGACAGCCCAATGTCATTGCAAGGTCAAAGTCGTTGAAAGCATTGACATAGCCCGTCTCCAGGTTCCAAAACCTCGGACGGTCTCTCTGGAAGCTATTTCTATAAATTCGAAGTCCAAACGCTCTGCGATATCTGTGAAGAAGGAAGCGTCTGCAGCTTTGCAAGGCGAGGAGCGCACACCTGATGCTACCACACAACGTCCACTAGATGATCCTCCTCAAAGCCCTGCGCCGAGTGAGATTAGCTCCACAAGCGCTACAAGTAGCAGTAAGGTGAGCTGGCAGCTTCGCTCGACCTCCTCCACCGGGAACGTCAACACCGACAGTCGGAGAAGTAGCACGAACGTTGCGCATGGCGTTAGCGCATCGATTGAGCTTCTGCGCGGAGGGTGTCTGCCAGGAGAGATTCTTCCATTGCATATTTTCGTCAGCCATACGAAAGCCATCAAGAATTTGCAGGGTATCATCATCACTTTTTATCGACTAGCACGTGTAGATACGCATCCTGCAATACCCATTGGTCGCTCGCAAGTTGGTAAGAAGCTAGAGTACGAAGATTACTATCCTAAGTCTAGAACAGGGCTTGGAGGGCTCTCACTCTCCTCTGCAGGGTCCAGCAAGGCCTTCAGGCAAGATCTAAATCAAACCTTCGCGCCTTTAATCGTCGACCCTCGGTCTCTAACTGCCGTTGTCAAAACCTCCGTCAAAGTGCCCGACGACTTGTTTCCTACAATCAACACCGTGCCTGGGCAGATGATAAGTTTTAAATATTACGTCGAGATCGTGGTCGATCTTCGTGGGAAATTCGCAGGCCAAGACCGTGTCCGCTCTCAGCTTGGCATGGTTAACGGAGCTTCCGGCTATGGCAACGCGGATCCCAAGGTCAGCGGCATTGATGGCTCAAGTGGGCTTGTCTTTCCCCTGGCGTCTGGTTTTGGATGCTTGGATACTTCTCAGATCCGAAGGGAAAGGAGCGTCATTTCATGGCCATTTGAGATCGTTGTAGGCACTCGAGACAGCGAGCGAAGACGGGGGAAGCAGCACGAGGATACTCAAGTGGCTGACAGTATGAGGTCTAAGCCGCCATTAGTAACTACCAGAAGCTCAACTGCGAGTGTCAGTCCCGGAACCAGGCACGAGATCCGCGATAATTTGGCTTCTTATCGACATGGTTCTGATAGCTACTTCGAAAATCCTCAAAACCTTGCTGACTCTCCACGATACATTGACGTACCTCGGACGACTTCGATCCCTCCCCCGGAGCTTGAAGAGGAGGTAGATGAGAAGACTCGTTTACAGCGAGCCGAGCAGCGACTCCTACCCAGTCAGCCACCTGGCCAATCCTTAGCTCCAGAGTCCCCTCAGCCTTCTGCGCCCGAAGCTTTCGATCAGGAAGACTTTGTATACAGGTATAGACTACACCAGCCTGCATCCAGTGGGTCTCACTCCACGTACCCGAAAACAATGGTACCAGAGTCGAGCACCCGTATTAACGAGGAGAACCAACAAGCTTCTCAGCCAGTGCATGCTCCTGTTGGACCGAATGAAGACAAGCAAGAACTTGAAATGCGTCGTCTACAGATGGCGGTTAGTTCACCTGAGGAAGATGCAGTGGGCTCGGAACGACCTTCAGAGAACTTCCCACCGCCGACGGCCCCTGCTATTGACGAAGACGGAGAGCCATACGGTCTTGATCCACATGATACTCAGTTGAGACCGCTCCGGTCAGGGCACGAAAACGACGACCGTGAGAGCCTACCACAGTACAGAAAATGAAATAGACGATTGATGACCAAGCCCCGAGTGTTACAGCTTGGACTACAAAGGGAGGTAACGCTTGTACCATTGTGTATCACAAGCTGGAGTCAGGCTTTGTGCCCATACAGAGGCGATTTTGGAGATACCCCGTGTCAGCGAAGCAGCACTTTGATTCTTGTCAGAATTAGTATCGCATCCATTGTTCAAGGCATCCTCGCTGCCCTGAAACGCGCTCCATGATATTCAGTCTGGGATCTGCAATCCCCTCGCCGTATCCTCAACCCATCTCTTCGCATCGACACTTCTACGATCCGTCACGCCTGCAATGACATTCCTCCAGAAGAAATACCCTGCCCTCGGCTCCGCGATGGCCTTACCCAAACCCCCCTCCTCTCTACATAGTTCCTCCCACTTCCCATCCTTCGCCAGATCTTCACTACTCACCCTCTGCGTTCTATCCCCTATCAACCACTTCTCATCCACCGTCCCTGTGCAAATCTCAATCTCCTGCGCCGAATCCTCACGCCAGAAACTCATCGTGCTCCCACAAGTGCCACAGAAGCCCCGACGTGCCCCCGGCGAGGAGGCGAATTCTTTGAAGGGCGACGGAGGGACAGAGGACTCGGAATCCTGAGAGACGGACGGGCGGGACCAGGTAAGGTTGGAGGGCGGGAGGGTCAAGAAGGGAGCGATGAGGCTGCCTTGGGCTTTGCGGCATTGCGTGCATTGACAGCAATGGCTCGAAGGAGGCCATGAGTCGGCATTTGGGAAGTTGATGGTGTAGCGGACTTGGCCGCACAGGCAGCCGCCAGTTATGAGCTCGTGGGCAGGGGTTTTGGTCGACATTTTGAGGCCAGGAGCCGGCTAGTTAGTACTAAAAGCGTACATTGATGTGTAGCTTTTAGTTCCTCAGGAATTGATATGGTCGAGGGGTAAGTCAGATCTCACTTCTTCCATGAGCTGGACCTGACTCGATACCACGTGATGGAGGGCCCCGCTGTCCCTCCAAGCTAATATTAGCTCAGCCCTAGCCGGTGTTCCGCCTTGGTATTGTTGAAGATCCGGGGTAACCACGAACAACGCCGAGGACGCTTTTAGCCATCAGACCCTCAAAGCTTCAAGTCAGAGTGTCTATAACAGAAAACCTCGCTGCTGTTGCCCAACCTCGTCCGAACCTGGCATCCGCCACCATGGGTAAATACAGCGACTCCGAAAAATGGGAAGATGTCGTTCCCATTCCTCAAGACGATGGCGGCCCAAACCCCATCGCAGCGATTGCTTACACGGAAGAGTACAGCGAGGCCATGTCCTACCTCCGCGCCGTCATGGCCGAGAACGAGAAATCCGAAAGAGCCCTCGAGCTCACCGGGCACATCATCCGCATGAACCCCGCCCACTACACCGTCTGGCTCTACCGCGCCTCCGTCGTCTTCGCCATCCAGCGCGACCTGCTCCAAGAGCTCGAATGGCTGAACCAAATCTCCCTCAAGCACCTCAAGAACTACCAAATCTGGTACCCCTTTCCCCTACCTCCATCTCATCCCATCCCTTCCCAGATTCCTACCCAGATTCCTCCTAAACTTGAACAACGCAGGCACCACCGCCAAACCATCATGACCCACATCCCCACCCTCCCCGCCACCGAACTCCCCTTCCTCAGCACCATGTTCAGCCGCGACGCCAAAAACTACCACGTCTGGTCCTACCGGCAATGGCTGGTCCGGCACTTCTCCCTCTGGGACACCGAGCTCCCCTACATCGCGACCCTCTTGCACGACGACATCCGCAACAACAGCGCGTGGAACCACCGCTGGTTCGTCGTCTTCGCACGCCACATCCCTCCAGATACTGGCACCGGCAAGGATGCGCTGGCCGTGAAAGCGGAGCCGGGGATCGTGGAGCGGGAGATGGAGTACGCGAAGGCGGCGATAAGGCTGGCGCCGCAGAATGAGAGCCCGTGGAGCTATTTGCGGGGGTGTGTGAGGAAGATGGAAGGGGGGGGGTTGGGGCAGTTGAGGGGGTTTGCGGAGGGGTTTGCGGACGTGGAGAGGGAGGAGGAGGTGAGGAGTAGTCATGCGTTGGATCTGTTGGCGGAGGTGTATGCGGAGGAGGAGGAGAGGGAGAGGGCGGGGAGGGTGTTGGAGTTGTTGGCTAGGAGGTATGATCCGATTAGGAAGAATTATTGGGATTATAGGAGGGGGTTGCTGGGGCTGGAGAAGGCTTCGGGGCGAGCGTGAGGGAGGCTGGTAGAGTCGGAAAAGTGGTTGTGTTTGAGAGATACCCGGTTTTGGCGTAAAGATGTTCTTTCATGTTGGTCAAACAACCAATATCCACTATACATCTATCTGGATTATCGTCTAGGTCCAGTTCTTGCTTTGAGATTTCTTGCCTTAGCCGTGAACACAGCTATTGCAAATATAAAGTTGAATAATATTATGAAAACAGACCTCTAACAGATACTCGAATTACCCACATCATTGGCCTTCCCTCTAGAGCATCATTGCAGTGTCGCCATGAAATTCAAACCTCCAGAATCAATTAGCCAACCCATTCGCAGCAACCGTACTAGGAACCCCCATATCCCCTGTCGTCTCCCTCTCAATCCACCCATACTTCTCTTTATATTGCATCAGCAACTCCAACGTCACATTCGACCCCCCACAAACAACAATAACAACCTTACTCTCCTTCGTCAACCCAGGCACCAACCTCTTCAGCCGCCCATCATAGCAAACCGCCACACTAACCCCACAAGCTGACTCGACCATCATCCTCTCGTCATCTGCCAACCGCCAACACCCCATTGCCGCCTCCGCGTCCCTCAGCACCACACTCTTTACATTCGGTCTCCTCGCGTATTCGTACGCCTTCTCGCAGACCCGTTTCGCGCCCAACGAGCTCGCAATGCTCGTGATCTCGTCCAGCGATACCAGTTCGCCGGCTTCGAGCGCGCTGTGGAGCGAATCTGCTCCTTGAGTCTCTACAGCCAAGACCCTCGTGTCATGCCATCCTGCCTTGTCCAGTCCCAACATGACACCGGTGAACAAGCCGCCTCCGCCAACACTGCAGATGAGAGCATCCGGCTTGTCTTCGCCCTTCTCTTCGAATTGCTGTTGGAGCTCGGCGATCATAGTCGAGTTACCCTGCCAGATGTTCTCATGGTCAAAAGGCGGGACGTATACGCCGGTGGGATCCTTCGCCAATACTTCTTCGCAAAGATAGGCATCTGCTTCTTTCCAGGAGTCACCGTGTTGAATCACGGCGGAAGCGCCAGCCGCGGTAATCTTGGCTATCATGTAGGGCGATGTGGTGTTTGGGACTATGACGGTGCACTGGCATTTGAGGCTGTTCATGACCGAGATCAGCACATTCGTGCTCTTCCAGGCTTCTGCTGGCGAGTCTCACGAAGTCGCAGCGGTTGCGCAGGCGAGGCCGGCATTGCCGCCAGAAGAGGAGTAGAAATGTGGAGGAGTGGCGGACGAAGATTGACGCAGGGCGGTCAGCATGAGATTACCGATCGCACTTTGGGGAGCTGGGTCAGTCTTGAACACGAGCTGTTACTGGATAGGCCCTGTACCGCGATTTGAAGGAACCGGATGGCTGAAGATTCTCGAGCTTGAGGAAGACGCGGCTTCATTGGTGTTAGAGGACGGATGACGAATGGAATGGGCCTCGTGAAAAACGTACCATCCAGCAGCCTTGGAGAGAGCGGCAGACTCGATCAATGGGGTCTGAACCCAAGGTTGTGGAAGCGCTTCCGGTCCTATGCTGCCCATCGTGGCTTGAAAGCAATGCTCAAAGATGTGAAAGAAGTACAGAATTATGAGAGTTTAAGAGAATGGAAAGGGAAAAGGTAAAGGAAAAGGAAAAGAATAGGCATCATATGAAAAGGAATAGACCTGACACAATATCTGACGTTGAAGCATCTTCCAGAGTTCATTCAACCGGCTATCATCGGCAACGGATCAGATAGATAAGATTGCTTCGCGAAGACCAATCAGATGGCTTGCGCAATGCTCTCTCGGCGAGCCGCCCTTGGTACATGAACATTACCCCAACTCGAAGCACGTCTGGAGAGAAAGTACCAATTCTGAACAAGCATGAGTACCTAAGAAACGATTCCCTACCGTCTTGACTGCAACTCGTATATTCTACAAGTTGTAAGTCACTACTTACTATGCCTTCCGGGGAGTTCCTCGCAGTCAAAATAGTAGCACTCTTTGGGGGAAATTCTATCACACACTGAAGCTGTAATACCAAGGAGAAGTCTGAGAATGTGTCAGCGCTATCTCTGTGTGTCTTATGCTTGATAACAATGGCTACCCCATCTGGATCTCAATGCCCCCAACGAACGTGGCCCCAGGATGACGCTCTGACACCAGAAAGAGTCGTTCACACACCAAGTCCATGTACGAAGGAAGAAGCAGGCACCAGCTTACCTTACTCATCTTTTAGTCCATTACAAAAACTGCTCCTTGCCTATGCTGCCTCTACATCTGCAACTTTTTCCGGCTTGTCCTCGTTCATCTATTATCCAGCAATCAACGCCTTAGCTGAATCCCTTCACACATCCGTCGAGGCCATAAATCTCACGATCACAGCCTACTTGGTTATAGCTGGGATTGCTCCATCGTTCCTGGGTGACATGGCAGATCGTATGGGAAGACGTCCTGTCACCATTCTTGCCCTGGCACTCTATCTAAGTGCCAATCTGGGACTAGCCATACAGAATAACTTCGTTACTCTACTGGTGCTGAGGTGCTTGCAGAGTGCGGGTGCTTCGAGCACGATAGCCTTAGCATATGGTATCATCACCGACGTCTCTACACCAGCAGAACGGGGGTCTTACATGGCTATCTTAATGGTAGAGAATTGTGTAATGTTTTATCTATCACATTTAGCCCGACTAACTACCAAAAGGGCTTTACAAACGCGGCACCCTCCGTTGGTCCTGTTCTAGGGGGGGTTTTGACACAAGAGCTGTCGTGGCACTGGGTATTTTGGCTTCTGTTCATTCTTTCCGGAGTCCATTTTACGGGGATTTTCATCTTCCTCCCAGAGACATCGCGGAAGTTGGTAGGAGATGGGAGCATTCGTCCAGTTCGTCTAATGAGCCGTTCTCCGTACTTTTTGGTCTCTCGCCGATGGTCTCATCCTACCCCCAAAAAGCACGCCGCTGCTGAGATTTCTATCCCAAATCCTTTCAGCTGCCTCGCGGCGCTAATTCATAAATCTAATTTCATCGTCTCGGTGGTAGGCGGTCTTCATTACACAATCTTCGGTTGTCTTGCTGCCTCTCTCTCCACGCAAATGATTCATATATATTCCTTGAATTATCTTACCGCAGGTTTGGTCTACTTACCCTCTGGAGCTGGTGGGATTCTTGCCTCTTACTCGATGGGCAGACTACTCGATCATGACTACCGGGTCACGGCTCGGAGATATGGTCTGACAATATCAAAAGCATCAAATGATATTTCCAAATTTCCGATCGAGCAGGCAAGATTGCGATCAATTTTCCCTATTCTGGTACTCAACGCCATCGCGACTTCAGGTTACGGGTGGAGTTTGTCTGCAAAGACTCATGTGGCTGCTCCATTAGTCATGCAGTTCGTAACAGGGAGCTCATCGGTGGCCATCTTCCTGGTCTGCGGCAGTCTACTCACTGACCTCAATTCTGATCGAAGTGCCACTGTTCAGGCGAGCTACAATCTTGTAAGATGTGCACTGGGCGCTACAGGGATCGGTTTGCTGAAAACAACCATTGATCGCCTAGGGGTAGGATGGTGTTTCACTATCTATGCATTCACAGGTGCATTGGGCATACCTCTATTCTTGGTGCTGAAACAAAAAGGCAAGCAATGGCGTAAGAGAAGAGAGCCCACAGACCATGACGAGAGGCAATTGGAGATGCCTGAGCCTATCAATGAATAGAACAGTACTAATCGAATGCCATGGTGCAGGGTATACTTCTAAGTCTGACATTGCACAGCGATGGGACAAGAACCACGTCTTGGTTGAGCTGCCTTATGACAATCCCTGACCAGGTTCCCTATTGGAAGCCGGTTTTTATTCATCTTTGAAACCCTCGAGTCCGTCGGGATGCTTGGCCACAAGTCGCCGCATCTCCTCCATGGCCCTGCATTCATAAGTCAATACGGAAAGGAGATGCAACGCTTTCGCTTACATGTGGCGGAATTTCATTCCGTGTGCTGTGTTGGGATATAGAGCTGATACCAGAAGGTCATAACGGCTGGCGTATAAGCAGTCAATTGAACAGTCTCCAGGGGTTTGGTTATAAACTGGACACTGACATGGCATATAGTGCGTTACGATCATCCCAGTCTTGGCGCGGCTCTGATACACCCATGACTCTCTGGTATTCCTTAAGGTAAGGTTTGCCCATCTTATAACGTGTCGCCCTCCAGCTTCCTAGATCTGCTTCATTATGGCCCCAGAAGGCGCAGGAATCGAAAATGATGATATCGTTGGTCTCTGCATCAGGCATTGCATTGCCTGGCCACAGATCCGAGTGCACAAGACACGGTTGTATTGAACGCCCACCTGTCTCCAACGGCCGCAGAAGTCTGGGGATGACTTTGTTGAGCAGGTCCTTTTGAAGGGTATTCATCTCCGGGTCTTGACCATGGGCGTCGTCATCGAATCCAAGCATCTGCTCCATGAGCTGCTTGAAGAATGCCTCCCAAGAGCTCTGCCAGCTGTTGTCGTTGGGTAGGTGTGCCAAATGCGTTGGCAAGTCGAAACCATAGCGGTCTTTCTTTCCCATGCTTTCCCTATGGACCTTGGCGATGATAGACACGAAGTCGCGCACTTCTGGCACGACGTCGTCCACCAATTCGTGGAAGTCGCACAGATAGAACCACGTGGACGGATCAGACTTGTACTGACCCCAAGCGTGCGGCTTGGGCACATGCCTTGGAATATAGCTGTGGAAGATGCTTTCCGAGGCGAACGTACCCTCAAACATTTTACGGCCCACCTCACCGGTCTGGTACTACATGAGGGTCAGAGATGCTCAAAGCCACTTAAGGCACCGATCAGGACGCCTGCCTTCATGAAAAAAAATCTCGTAGTTCCATCCGGCAGACGACCTTCTATCCGCAGGGTGTGCACCCAAGCACTTGACCCAGATGGTAGAACTGAGATGATGTTGATACCGCGTGGCATTTCTGTTATCGCGTGAGACTCAAAGCCAAATTTCTGGAGAGGCTTGTACCAGCGAGGACGTTCACGTCAAGCACAGCATCTTTCGGTTCCATAATTTTGCAGGATCCAGATTTTGTGGACATCTCCACCGGTCACGTATCCATGATCAATCTATCCACACGAAGTGAATTGTAGTGCAGGAGCGCGGATTGACCGCGAATCAACTAGACCGGGCGTTCAGGACGACGCACTCAAACTCTGGACATGAAAATCAAGAAAGTTCGATTTTTGATCCTCTTTTTTACTCGTTACTATAATGGCCGCGTAAATTTAGGGCAATAGCCTATTCGATTACCCTGACAAGGATGGTTCGACATTTATAGTGTCGACCAAACTCACAAGAATGCGCCATCATGTCACATCGGCGTCTAATAAATCCGATACTCAAGAGGGCTCGAGCATCGAGTAAATTGAGCATTGTCTTAACTACACCCAATCGAAGGCATTAGTAGGGTATGTTGGGTCGGATCAGAATGTATTCAATGAAAGAGATGGTTGTAACGGCGAAATTCGTATGACCGTTTAATCATTTCATGTGCCAGCAAGTACATTCAAGGGGCACCAGGGGTAAAGCACCAGCTACATGTAAAATCGAGATGCGAGCCCTAAGATAACCCCGTCTACAATACGCATGATCGACACTTTGGCCGTCTTAATCCCGAGCAACGTTTTGACGACCTACTGGTACCTGCCTTCAATCTGCTCGTTTTGCTCCACTCGTATGAAAGCACAACGGCGTGACCATTCGAAATGCCGTAAGATCTTTACCTGGTACACTGGCGGCCGCTTGCTACACGGGTAGGTACTTTACGGCTCGGACATCCGTTCCAGGTGGCAAAAAGCATGCAATTTCGTCTTTTCGATTCCTTTACGATGCGTTGCAGCAGCAATCATGATGGCAAGGACCGACTTTCACACATGGCATTCTCTACTCTGCCTTCGACAGAGAAGCAAGGATGCCCTATTTTGGCCGAGTCAAACCGGTTTCCTTGAATGATAGTCTGAGACTGTTAGCCAGACCCATGCTTCATGATCCATCTCCTCTCGGCTGCTGAGGTCTCCGGTGGCAACGGCTCCTCCAATGTGCAGAGAGAGAAGTGTAAGACCTATGGATCTTGGGTACCGCCATGGCCGGCCAGGCTCCCACGTTCTGTGCGTGCTGCCTGTGTCTCTTTTCTGGCCAACAAGTGTTCTTGGCAATCATGAGCTGATCACTGTTCACCTTCAGTCCAGCCAATGACTGCCCTCTCTGCTGTGCCTTTGAGGTTCCAGTGACTAACAATAAACAGGTGCCCGAAAGCCAAGACGGTGAGCTTGATCCTTGCGATAGCTGCAGCCTCAGGCCTTCTGCCTGCCAGGATAGCATCCATAATAGTCCTGTCGAACATGACTACGAAGTACTTCTTGTCCCGAGATTTACATTCTGAAGCCCAGAGGCAACCGAGATCCGGCGAGACGAGGACTGCAACTTGCCATCGCAACGAATATGTCGCTATGGCGCCTTCTCGATATGCACTTGTGATTGAATCCCTGCAAGCCCGTGGCGTCAAGGCGTTCTATCCTGGTGGTCTTCCTCGCTCCAGTCCCCTATCGATTGCCAAGTCCACTTCTGGCATTACTGGAAGGCTTCGTACGCGGCAAGCTGCTCGGTCAGCGGCTGACTTAGCATTCGACTGTTACGCAGGATCCATTAACCTTGCCGAGCATCCTCTGACTGCAAGGTGCAACAATAACGTGGCACCGGCGAAGGATGATTGGAGCAATGAAATGTACAAGAACAGATTATGAAACGGTAAGAGAAGAAAGGTGACGAAACCATATTCCCTTACTGTTTCTTGTTTCTATGAGATTCTCTTGGATGCCCGTAGGAGATATGCGGCAATTGCTCCTTCTTTCGCAATAGTCCGTGAACTGTTGTACAGCTAGGCGTGGTTTAAATATATCGAAAACGACTGAAAGAGATCTCCTATAGAATAGTGAGAGATGTCAGCGATGTTATACGGCTGGAGAATAATCACTCACCTTGCTTTGGCTGTACGTTATTCAATTGTATAGTTTGACCGGCCATGTGATCCGTGAATACCCAGGTTGTTGAGAGGAAATATTCTGTACAAAAACCTGACCAAGGTCGAACACCGGAACGGGCGTTTATGCTGCCAAGGTACCGTTCCGTCTGACCTGAGATTCCAGCTCCTCAACTTGTTTCTGGCATCACGAAGCTGACAGTGCCGCGGCGAACGGCGCGCAATACCTGCCACGCAGTCGATGTCTGGCATTAGCACAAGGTATGCACATGAGCTTGCAAAAGTGCTGTAGCTACCTCGTATATACTCAGCACCTGAGCTCCCAAACCATAAGCCAGCCAACATCGTCACCCAATCGTATCATGCGTAGCAATACAATCTTCTCCTCCACCAGCTCTCACAACTCCGCCAACCCCTCCCCCTCCACGTAGTCCTCCCCGTAAACCACCCTCCTCAACTCCTCCATCGCCCCCCTATCCCCGCCC